>Ga0307514_10000071_pt1 | contig 269233 bp, 281 predicted proteins | sample 16_EM_MG_FD_203088 | JGI IMG/M metagenome (GOLD analysis project Ga0307514, IMG submission 203088) | Populus trichocarpa ectomycorrhiza microbial communities from riparian zone in the Pacific Northwest, United States - 16_EM | ecosystem: Host-associated > Plants > Roots > Unclassified... | reverse complement strand
CCCCCCCCTTTCTCCCAGACTATAAGTTGTAAAAAGCATACTTGCCAAAAAGAACACCTCTCCACATTACGCTAACACAAAAATCAGCAATCATCCGCCCGCCACGCGCGCCATTTTTGAAAAAAATACCCAAGAAAACACAAATACGTATAGGGACAAGAAAATGCACTACGGCCTAGTAGTATCACCTCCACTACTCGTCTTCGAGCTACCAGACCCACCCCTAACCAGCTCCGCTCTACTCCCCCTCACCTCACCTCTTTCATCTCTCACCACCGCTCCAACACGGCCATAACTAACCTCACCCACACTCTCTCCGCTCCCCGGCCTTCCATCGTCGGGTATCAAATGCGGTGGTTCTAGCGCAGAGCTAGTAGTGCTGAAGCTTAATGAGTGTTCGTCTCGTTTCTCGTCGGACTCCACTTCCTCGAACGGGAGACGGCCAGTTGAGCCCATGCGAGGTATAGGGGGATCGTAGAGCTGGTGGTGTATTAGGTCTCTACTGCGACGTTTCGAGGATTTCCGGGGGACCTGGGGTTTTAGCTCGATCTGTGGGTCAGAGGGGGCGGGACGTTTCTCGAGCATGCGGGAGCTGAGCTCTTCTTCGTTGTCTGAGTACTCCGATTCTGTAGCGGGAGATTGGGGGATAGGTTGGTGCTCGTCAGGACTTGTCATTGCTACGCCGATTTCTGCATCGGCGATGCCAGAGCCTCCGGCTCGCTCTTCGGCTACATCCCGCTGTGCGTCTAGGATTGCGTCGGGGTTGCGGGAACTCCGAACTACGCTGAAACCCTTCTCTTTCTCTCCGCGAGCAAGCCCAAGCTTCTGCTTGATCCAGCTTTTTGCGGTGATGACGGGGCCTGTGGGATCCGCGGGTCCCGTTCCTAACCGTCGCTGCGGTTGCGTGGATAATGCCGGTCCCCGCACACCGTAGTAGAAGTCCACCTCGCGGACCGCATAGTCTGTGTTTCCGCGGCCGCTGCCGACCGTGACTGCAGAATCTGTGTATCTGTGGCCTGCGCCGCCGGTGGCGCCCGTGGGAGTTCCTCGTTCGGCATCCCATTCGGGATCGAGTTGGGGATCGCCGCTTTGTGGGACCGGTATGTGGGGTGGCAGGCTTCCCTGGGAGGAGCGGTTCGGTTTCCCCCACAGATCGCTAGTCCAACTTCCGCGGGATTGTCGCGCCGGAGAATACTGGTCGCCCTCGACGCGCCGAGTTCTTGGTGGTCGGTAGAAAGGTTCCACCGCTGCGTTCACGGGCGGAAGATATCCATATCCGGCTCTTGTAGGTGTCGGAGGTGTGAACCCGCCGGCAGCTGTAGATCCCGAGTTCGAATGGCCATGGCCGGAGGGCGACCTGTCGGGTGGCTGAACGATGATTCCAGTATGCTCGGTAGCAGGAGAGCCTAGTAGTATCGCAGAGGAATTAGTGCGACTATGAGGATGACGGGTTGACACGGTAGTAAACGTGTGTTTACGCTCAGCAGTGATGGGCGTCGGTGTAAGGGAGGAGCCATGTGTTTGTTGTGAATGGCGTTTTCTACGGGATAACTGACGGACACCGAAGACCTAAAGACATAACAATTAGTACATGACAGGCAAGTACACGGACGACCGGCAAATGTGGGGGGAATCAAAGCGAACGAGACCACGTCAGGACTTATGGATCTTTGAAATGATGATGACGAATTGCCTCAATAATGCTGCCCGCCTCTTTCTGTAATAATACATGTCAATAAAGCAATTCTACCTGTAACCGTAGACAAAAAAAATGGGTTCTAGTCCCAATATCAAAACCCCATCCATCCCAAAATCATACATCGTTCACTCATTATCCGCCGTCAATAAAAGCCTCAATAGTTAGCAATCGATCAACACAAGTCAATAATCATCATCAATCATCATTTGTCCAGATCCAGCCTGGAGCCCAAGTTCATCATTTGCATGCCCAAAGGAGGGAGTGGGGATGGGAATGTTTCGGGTTTTCTAAACAGCACGACGCACAAATGATGGCAACAGCCAGTACGACTGATATCGCGACGAACCTTTGCAAAACCACCTCTCGCAGCCTCTTCATCAGTGCTGTATCCTCTAACAATCAGCTCAAGCAGTGTTTGAAGTGCCTTGAGCACAAAGCCGAACAGTAACACAACGGCGTGGATTCCAAGTATGACCCAACCAGTCCAGCCCTTGACGGCATCCGTAGCATTAATTGACGGAACAAAAGCCATCATGAGCAAAATAGTTAGTAATCGCACCACCGAGAAGATAAAGTGCCACAGATTCATGGATGTCGCTCGTGCATATGGCTTGATTCCGTACACGGCTAGTATCGTCACAATTTCGCAAGCTGCAAGGATGGTAATCTGTGCAATTCCAGAGGGCTGTAGCGCTCCAAATGTTATTCCTCGCAAGATGTTCATAGATATTGGCACAACAAAGTACCGGAGGTGCTTTTCACGGTGAGTATTGTAAAGTGTTCCGTGGATGAGTAGAGTCGGTAGGTCGTCGAATAGCTCCGACGGACGATCATGCGTCCAAATCATGTAGCATAGCAAGCCACAAAATGAAAGTATCGTGATTAGTACTATGCAAGCAATTGCTGTTAGAGCTGTAGCCGAATGATCTGCAATGGTAAATTGAAACGTGCAAACAGTGACGACTGGTAGCAGAAAATATGTGAACGCAAACCGACTCACAAGCCCTAGGTAACAGTAATATTGTATTAGCAAACTCCTCTCCGCCTCAACCCCAGTAAATATTAACGCACCCGCAGTGAATGGCCAGTTCCTACTCGTCAAATCCTCCTCTTCAACCCCCGTAAGTTTCCAGAAGGCCCATCTGCCCCAGAACCATAATTGGAAAATCACCACCGCACCGACCAGAAGAACTGCGAAATATGCCAACACGGAAACCAAGATGTCATTCGCCGTCAGCAACCCAACCGCCTGAGCAAGTCGTTCGAATCCGTATGCCCACGCCTGGAACGTATATATTCCATCGGCTCTCCACGCATTTGCCTTGATTGGAGCCTGAGAGAAGAGGGAGGTATTCAATAACAAAACACTCCAGGCACCGTTAGCGATTATCGGCTGATAGAAGCCCGGATAACTCAAGGACAGGCTCCCGGTTAGAACCATGAACTGCAACCACTGAAGACAATCCGCGAATCCCGGTGTAACCAGACGTAGCATGTCTTCATCCATCCCAAAATTGCTGCTGAACTTGAACACATCGGTCGTTCCATTCCAAGGGTTGAGTGCGGAAGCCAGGATAGTAGCAATACCGACAAATATCAAGATCCCAGCAGAAAGCCATGTCAGGGCGGTATTGTAACCTTTCTGAATCTCGGGCGTAACCTCAATGTGTATACATCCGACATTGGTTGCATCTGCATCTCCAGATGTTATCTTGAAGGTAGCTCCTAAGGATGCAAACTGATAGCTTGATGGTAGCACTCTCCTCCAGGTGAACGACGGAAGTTCGTGAGTCAGATAAGTAACGTCATTCCGAAATTCTTCTGGGCCTAAGCGTTTCACCATCATATCGGTGCGATCTGTTGTTGTCGAGTTGTCGAGCGAGACGCGGTTCCCGAATGGACATATAGCATTGACGGAGTTGATGGGTTTCTCGCAGAAGAATGTGTCATTTTTGTAGACTAGGAAGCTCGCCAGTACAACATTTGCCGAAAATTTGGTTGCATATTTCCAGGACTGGTCTCGGTCCACAATGAATCCCGTGTAATTGTAATCGATACTGGGGTCGGGAAAACGGTAACCGGCATTGTATACCTTGCCGAAATATGTCGGAGAAGCCTGCGAAATGTTGGCTTGGGCAATCTTATTGAACTGACGCTTCTTCAGCGAATCGACACCGCTGTTCCGGCCGGCAACCCAGCCCTCTTCCTCATGCCCACCCTCCTTCTCGTAGCCTTCATCCCATTCTCGAACCCACAATTCACGAGTCCCTTCTAGATCGCGCCTAATCTTTCTTCGTGCCGCCGGACTTGTGCTCGATCTGCCAGTGACCGTGCCCCATACCGTTATGGTCAATTCCCTAAGCTTTGAATCGAACTCTGCAGCTACAAGAATAGGATGAAATTGTAGGCGTGTGGGCGAGTCTCGAGCGGTTTGCGGCAGACAATTGTCGAACGTCGAGACCAGGGCAGCCGTCGCTTGACACACAAATAAGCTCAGAGCGAGCAAGAGCAGCATCGGCGTAGACAGTAACGGTGTCCGAAAGTGCGTTAGCCGTGGTTTGCGGTGTGTAGATGACGAGGATGTCGAGGAGGAGGATGACAATGATGACCGACTGCGGGACGGCGCATTCGAGAATAGCGGCGAGGGAGCGGGTTCAGAGTGGAGACGAGAGAATGTGTTCGCTGGGGTTGGTAATGAGATCATAGGCTCGGGAGTGAGCGGGGGCTAGGATGCTTGTCGGTCTTAGGCGATGGGAGACAGCGGCGAAGGAGAAGAGAGGGAGAGGGGAGGAGAGAGGGAAAGAAACAGCGAGCGAGAGAAAAGTTGAGCGATCCACGATGGCTTGGGCCCAGTGCACGGAATGTTCTATCTATCTACAGTCGCCAGCAGAGCGGTACGGGTACGTGCAGCGTTGTCGTCGTTTGCGAGAGGTGGGTTGGGCGAGTACCTAGGAGGAGGAAATAGCAGCTGCTGGGCGCAAGTGTCAGTCAAGTGGTCAGCCAGTGTTCTTTGGGGCTTCCAGCGTCGCGACTCCTCTGGCTCGTTCCTCGCGCTAAAAATAGTCGAGAACAGTGATGAAACCCACTACTTCAGCATCGGAACGACACACTTCGCTGATAGGTGACCTCGACCGTAAGCAAGTCGCGCACGCACATACCTGTGTTCGTTCCTCTTAAGGTCAGTCGGCGATGGAGGCCACACCGGTGCGACGCGGACGGTTGGCGGCTGAAGGGCAAGAGCAGTGCGTGATGCACTTCGAGTGCCAAGCGAAGTGACTGGCTGTGATTGGGCGATGGAGCGCAAGCTGTTCGAGTAAGATGGAGCACCTTAAACCCTTAAACCGCCATCTGTCCTGCTCCGGAGAGCGTCTTGACGAACACACGAGAGAAGACAGGCGAGTGTGAGCAGAAAAGTGCCCGGGTGCGGGCGATTAGATACGATTGTGCTTGTGGGATTATCAAGACGCTGCGACGCGAAGGGAGAGGACGAGGGCAAAAGCAAGGCGATTATCATGCCAAAGCTGGAGAACCCTTGTTCGTTCTGCCCACAGCCATCTTCTCTTCCCCACGGTTTCAGCCTTCCTTTTCGCGTGTGTTGGTGTCAGAACAAACACCACTGACATGCAGCACGGCAATTAACCTAGGCATCCGCACGTCAATCGCACGATAGATTGCAAGCACCTAATTAAGTCGAGTATCACAGCATCGAACACTCATCAATGATGCATGCATCGCCGCCGTCATCACCGTCACCACACGTTCCTGGTGTTCTTAAATACCTCGCGACTCCACAAATATAGCGAACGACTCAACGGTCTGGCTGAGATCCAATATTGGTGCATCTCCTAAAAACAGAAATTCGGCATGACAGGAGCACAGTCCCACCAACCCCCCCCGCCAGCGATCCTCAGAATACCGATCCTCAGCATTCTATGCATGCACTCTATTCCAAACCATCTTTAGCCCAAATGGTTAGGATCGCCCGAGAGCTTGGAACTTGCAACGTTCTTCGTCGCATACGATTAAGCATCTACTGCTGCAAGAATACTATGGTATCGCTGATAGCATTGGTATTAACGGGATAGCGACACAAAACTTTGCTAACAATTCATAGTGCGTTCGAAAACTAGACGTCCGACGAACATTGAGCTTGCGAGCGACGAGAAATTCTGAGAATATTCGTGGAATACCGCGCAAACCATTGCTAACCAATCCAACTACCAGCTTCATATAAGTACTCATACACCAACGCATCTCCTCCAACATATACTCTATGTACAGCTACAGTACACTTCTACTATATACAGACCCCTCATCAAACTACAACCCAGCTGTAGCTCCACCAATTATACATACCGCAACCCATCCAAGCACCCGCCCAGTATCGACCTTCACACCAGCACTGTCCTGCAATCCCAACCGTAGTCCTCTTGGTGCCGCCGTCGTGGTGCTATTAGCACCAATAGACACTCTCGGCCTCGGCTTTAGAGAAATAGCGGGGGTCGTGGAAGAATCTGGGACCGGAAGCACAAGATACACCGTGCTTATCGGGGGCGTAGGGCTTGATATCGTCGTAATTCCCACGCGAGGTGGTGCTAGCGATCTTCTAGTCGACTAATACCCAATTTAATTACACTTTGCAGTACCATACGTACGGGCAACTTACGCTTGTGTAATGACTCGTCGCCTCCTCGCCATCACTATCCGAATATTCGTCTTCCACCGCAACCTCTACCAACTTATCACACCGCACTCGAACCATGCCTTCACACACGTTCCCGCGGTACTCTTCGCACGACTCCGCCAGCGAAGTAGACGTTAAGCACTCACGGAATGTGGACATGCACGTATCGTACACATCTCGACATTCCGGCTTATTGGAAACCACCTCGAGCGTCGGGAATGGGGGTGAGAATGTCGATGCTTGTGCGACAAAGATGAGCAGCAGCAGTGCTCGTTTTCGCGCTGTCGTTGAAGACATCCGCCTTTAGATACCAAATTAACGAGTGGGAAAGAGAGGACTTTTATCTATGATGGGTTCTCCAGGAGACCCTAAATCCCCTTGCTGCATCTATCGTGTCGTCTGAAGAGGTGATACAATCCTGGTATCAAGAAGCTGTTCTGTTCCTGTGCGACGAAAGATTAGCGAGCGATCTGGAACAGTGTCTTTGAAAGCAGCGAATGGCATATATCGTGTCTCGTGAGCCTTGCCCACCCCACCAAATTGTATGGTGTTAATCTGCCATGCGTTCCACTCTTTATCTACCCCACCAATACCTGTTCTATACATACCATGTCCGCACGAGTTCCCCGCGTCGTGATGTCGCACATTTGAAACTGGACGGAGCCGCTGTACCCCGCAGTTGTGTTTATAGAATAAAAGCGCCTTCAATGAAGCAACAACACCGCTGGTGTAGGGGTAACATATTACCTTCCCATCTTTGCAAGATTAGGATTAGGTAATGCCGTGGGTTCGATTCCCGCGCGGTGTATCCTTTTTTTATTCCATCTATTTTTATAGGTGAAGATAGTGTGAAGTGTTTTGTCACGACTGCGTTGGTTGTCTAGTACGATTGAAGGGGATGCAGAAGAATGATCATACTCTACCTCCCGATGAGAAATACATCTGTTTCCGATTCCGTTCGCGCAGGATGTCATCTTCCTTCCTTTATTAACGTTTTGGAGTCGTACGCAAACCCAGCGAAATAGAATCATTTACAATAGATAAGCCTTCATTTTCGGGACATTGTACACTCCCATGTGCTCTGGTCCAGCCTTGTGAGCAAGGCTGGCGCGATAGAGGTATTTCTGCGCGCGTTCTAAGGTGCCGAGTATCCATGCCCACCCCGGACCCAGAGAGATGAATATCATTAGCTATGCCTACTAATGTGGAAGTGTCATTTAAAAACCAGATTTTCAGGTCAACCGTCAACACCTAAGCTACCTAGGAACACCCAATTGGCCAAGGAAGGTCTCGAAAGAGCATATATACTGTACCGAAAGATGAACACCGAATAAGCGTCTGAAAATAGTTGATTTTATTTGCAAACGGGGCCAAATGACGAACTTAGAGAATGAATGACACAGGCTGCGAACGAGTAACCCGAGGAATTTGAATCGCTCAGGTGCAATTTGCCATAGGGATGCAGCTCGAGGAGATAGGAAGATGAGTGAGAGGGGTAACTTAAACCCAGAGAATTAGGATACCGGGTCTCCAACAATGCACATTATTTTGTTGTTATTGCTAAACCCCTGAAATTATATATCAACCTCAAATGACACTTTTGGGATGTGTATGATGGCTGGTGACGTTGATTGTTCATTCTCGGTACTGCCATAGCACACAGATATCTAATGATGATTATTACTAATGAAAGGATTCAAATAAAGCTTCTTCGAGGTGCGGCGATTTCAGTCTCTGCTTTGTTGTGGCAGGTAGAGTGTACTTATGGCTCCGTAGCGGTTGTTAGGATGAAGTTGCAAAGCCGAGTGCGCATATATGATGGGGATCGGTTCTAGTCCAACCTTTGACTGTACGCTATCAAAATTCACCAGGTAGGATATCACCTTTGTGGTTCAGAGCATGGTGGCAATGTTGAACCCTGGTTCATGAAAAAATTATAATCTCCATATCTATCCGTCAACTTCCGGTTCGTGAATGAAGGTCATTTTATACAAATTGCCTGGTACTCGCAAATGGAAGGAGAAATCCCTGAGTTCACTTATGCACTCCACTCTATCCCTAATAAATAAAACTAGCCCAAGTCGACTCCTCCCTAACTGTCAACAACTACATTGAGGAGAAACAGGAAGTACAAGGGTTGTTGAGTTAGCGGGGAAGTGTGTCGAAGGAAGTAGTGGTGAAAACCACTTCAGAGCACTTGCCTGTATACGTAATACTGTGGATGATGCACTGACCTCTGTTACCGTAACGGCGTGAGTAACAATAAACAAGATCGAACCTGGTTATGAGCGCACTCTAGGAACTCAGGCTCACCAAATCACTCGCATGGGTTGACTTTGTCATCATATCTCAACCTTGATGAAAATGTTTGGCTGAACAGAACTAGAGAGCGGAGTTCTAGGTCTTAGAATGAGGTAATGGGACTTTATTCTCAAGCTTCTGAGAAACTACGCTCTGAGAGTTTGTGATATATATTCTGTAAGACTAGGGTTGGTACATGTCACGTGTAGTTGTGTACTCGAGATGGTTCCTGGATCCGACCAAGCTCACTGAACGAAGTGAGGGGACAAGTGTTTTTTGTTTTGAGATGAAAAGATGTACTTAGTGTACCCTTCTTCTGATATATTTTCTCATTGGCTCCATGTCTGATCATGACTACTTTATCATTTCCGATTTCCAAGATTGTTAATGGTACCCTACTACATCTCCGTACCACCGCCAGCGGGAGCCTAACCCCCGACTCTCCACACCCACGGTACTCCCCTCCCCGGCCGCCCCATCCAACGACCTTCCACTCACGATATCAGCACCTTCATCTCCCTCTATCCGCGGAACACGTCGTCCTACATCCACAGCTGGCACACAGCCCTGTCATAGCTTCGCGAGCTATGGACTCACCCCGAACGCAGTCCACCCTCTCGAACTCGCCGCTACCCCCGCTTCCCCACCGCCGCGTCTCAAATCCCCTGCGATACTCGAGCGAACACTCTCACCCACTCTCACCGCCTCGAAGGAATGATATTGGCGGTGGCAGTGGGAGTAGCAGCGCGAGAAGGGACGCAGACATCACAGTCCCGGAATGGCAGCCCGATGCCGCAGCGAAACAGTGTCCTATCTGTACAAGCGCGTTTACATTCTTCAACCGTCGGCACCACTGCCGGTATTCCCCCTTTGCCCCGCTTCTCCCCATGGGGCTAAGTAAGACAGTAAATGCGGCCGTGTCGTCTGCGCCACCTGCTCCCCGCACCGCATCACGATCCCTTCCGCTTACGTAGTCCGCCCCCCGCCGATCCCTGTGATAGATCTCACCTCGTCATCCCCGGGGCGACGCACAAGCTGGATTCTCCCGCCCGACTCCGACGGTGACAGCAACGACGGTTCCGAAGGTAGTAGTGTGCGTATCTGTGAGGATTGTATCACGCCCTCGCCTGTGGAGACTCCCACCTCCAGGAACCGTCGGCGGCGACAGAGCGTACCTCCCCCCCCCTTCCCTTCCGCACCCCGGTAACTAACAGGACTAGACACAAGGCAGCCGCTCTGCTCCCCCGCAGTTCCAAGAAACAGACTACTGCCCCATTTGCCACCGCGCGCTACCGTATCTTCCCGATCCCAGCGAGCAGGGGAGAGAAGCACATGTTGCGTCGTGTCTTGCGCCGTTAACGAGGGGGAGGAGCTATACCAATGGTGGGCGGATGGTGGTGTGGAATGCTGGGGCGAAGGATACAATAGATCCAACTACTGGAGACCCGATAGAGTGTGTTATCTGTTTTGAAGAGTTTGAAGAGGGCACGGAGATCGCGAGGTTGGAGTGTTTTTGTCGGTATCATAAGGTGAGTCACTGGACGAGCTAGCGGGACAAGGCTAATGATGGGAGCAGAAATGTATTCGGGATTGGTTTGATCGTAAGGGGAATGGGGAGTGTCCGGTACACGCGGTTCACGAATAGGACTCGGACGGTTGAGTAATACATCATGGTTTTGCATGTACGGGGTGGCGAATGACTAGGACATTTTGGCGGGTGATTTTGGAGTACGGGGTGTTTTTAATATGGTATTGTTTATCTCCGTTCTTGCTTTGTTTTCTTTAACTGCTACGTCGGTTGGCGTTAGATTCCTGTGGACGAGCAGATGGACAGGAGGTAGTGACAGTGGACAGAAGGGTGGATGGAGTGGGTGTAGAGTAGATTTTATAGGTTGGTATTAAAGCTACGGTTTCTGTGATAGGATGCTAAGAGTGGAGATAAGGGCGGTGGACGAGAAGAGGATGGGAGTAAGTTATATAGCGAGGGTACTAAGTAGTTAAGTGTATGTATGAGAATAGACACTGATTGATTGATTATGACGCAATAGCTACGATCGGGAAGTGGTCTTGCTGGCGTTTTCTGGCAACATGGAACACAAGACATCACCCATCAGCTGCAACCTGATTGGGGTAACTCAGTTACACATGCTAGTTTAGGATCTGGTGGGATATGAGTTGCACTAGGAAGGGAACTGTGAGTGAGTATTGCATTGACTTTGGTACAGAGTGGTGTGGCAGAGGGAGCGAGGGAGGGGCCCCGGAAGCACACGTACCATGCTATGTTGCCGATGGCACAGGTTTGAACGAGATTTAAATGAGAAATGTGTTTTGACATTCTCTAAAGTTGCAGCAACAGTCACCTAAAAGCACTCGCTGCAAGGAATCCTTGTCAGTCCAATCGACTCGATGCTCCGCCCGGGTGGAGCGATGGTCTTAAGTTTCCGTTTCTTAAGAATGTCCGGTGGTCTTTAGGTATAAACTATAAACTGCTGTTATTTTGTCTCCCAGCTGGTCGAACCGATTAATCCTGTCCTGCCAGTGACTTTAGTCAAGTAAAAAGTTGCTAAGTCGAGTAAAGAGTCAAATTCGTCAACTAGTCGCTGCTCGTCGAGGCAGATACCTTAGTGAGTGTTTCTAAATGTTTCTGGGAACGAATCGGCGTGCTAATATGTTAATTTGTCGTCTCAGGGGAACACTCTCTGTTACCCCCGTGTTTTGCAAGATGTACTAGTAGGAACTTCCAGTCAGTGCTGCTTAACACTCTAAATAGACACTTATCCGTTAAATGCGTAGATATGTAACTTGGGATAGGGAGATGACGGGGATGTAGTTTGCTCAGTGAATTATAGACGGTTAGGACTTGTTCCAACATGCCCTGTGCCTAGATTTTCGCCGTATGCGTCCGACTTGAGTCCTGAGGAAATCTGGGACTGAACAACCTCAATTTTGAAGCAAGCCATTAATAACAGTCCAAATTCACCTTACCAGAGTTCATCAAGTTCGGCTCGGTATAACTAGTCTCACCACGTAAAATTCTGCCGTGCAATTATGCTTGAATGATAGCCGGAATATCTCTCGTACATTACCAGACTCTAAAATTCCCCACTTGAGCTCGTCCAAAGTCGATGAGTGAGTGAGTGAGTGAGTGGACCAACAACAAACAACCTGGGAACAAGACAAAGTAGGCTTGTATGTGTAAAGGGACCAAAAAACGTTGTTTGGAGTGGATGTCATCGATTGCTTCCAAGGACCATTAGGATGAATTGATTAAAGTAATCTCGTAGGAGGTATTGTCCATGAACATAAAGTCAAAGGAAGGGAGTCGAGTCGCCGAGCGATGGGACATGATTGACGATGAAGCAGAAGCTTGGGGAGGGAGGCACTGGTAGACGGCTCAAACCTCCTCTTCCCCTTCCTCCCCCCTACCCCCCTCTGCCCCCATTCCAATATTAAGTGTGTTCTCGGTTACCGAGAGTCGTTAAGCTCAGTGATTACCGGATTAGGGGTGCCGCAGTTGGAGAGTATGCACGAGGCTGGCATTAGGATCAAAACATGCAAGTAGCTAGAATTTATTCGAGTCATTGGTTCTGGAGTGCAAAATCTCAGCCGACTTTTTGGGTACCGATATCCTGCCGTGTGTTCCGTAGCTGAAAGTACTTTTTTTTTGCGCCGCCTGCAGACGCCACAGGCTGAGAGCTCATGCAGGTACTTTGTTATGTTGTGAAAACCGAAACGCCAGAAACCCTGTTTTCATACCAGTTTGCAGAGTATGAGTCGATCGAAATTCTGTTCCGATTTTTCGCAGCCCGCTCATGGTGCGCCGGTGCAGGTCCGCGGACAAGCGATGCCGGCGCTCAATGGTGATGCAAACGAACATTGGTTTCTTCCGGATAGCCGGCATCATGTTCCTTGTCTTTACGCGAAACTCTAGGAGGATGGGAAAATAATGGAGAGTAGGAGCTCCAGTCCTTCAGCTATGTGATAAAGGTTTGAGAACTTTCATGCTTTCACGCGCACGAACTGAAGATGGTGGAAACGACGCACTTTTGATGTTCTTACCGCCAGTAGCCGCGCACTGTGTAAAGTCCAAACTGGACGGCAAACCGAACTGCTGCCTAAAACCAACCACCTAAATCTCTGAAGTGAACTTCCTGCTAACCGAACCAGCGTCAAATGACTTTTGCTGGCCAGAGAAAAGGAGAAGAACTGTGGGGGCAGCTTGACTCTCTAGAGCCCGTAAAGTACCACAAATCATCACTCGCACCTACTTCGGCCGGTGCATATTGTTCTAAATTTACTTCGACGCGCAAACTGTACCACTTCGTTATACTGTCCAGTCCTGCCACAAGAACTCTACCAACCAGAGATTCCATGCAGTTTATTGGATTGGATCCATGCAAAGATGCGGCCTTTCCCGCATTTCCAATCAGCAGCGTGGACAGATATAGGATACGAGGTGGGACAGCATGAGCACTGGGGCGGAGATGGCAAGTCAGGGACGACTGGAAGGATGGGATGAAAATAGGAATTTGAACGTGTAGTATTTGCATGTGGAATGGAGTGGAGATTATACTGAATTCATGAAGACTCCCGACTTGTTCTATGATGTTTATGGTGGGATGACGTTTGGTGTATTGGGTACACCGAGCCAGTTACAGGCTGATGGCTTCGGGTATGCAAGCCGCACGCGGTACAGAAAAAAGGGCGAATACGCAAACGGCGCGGTATTTCCCGTGGACCAACGCCAGAATCTAATAGGTTGTCTTGATCATAGGAAGTAGTCTCCATGGTTTATTCCGGCTTCACGATACCTAACAGTGTCGCTCTTGTTATGTATTTGACTTAATTGTCCCTCCAGCCAGTACCGGTGGGGAGACGACCGAATCACGCCATGTATTGTCCCGAAAACTCTGGAGTTCACCGCTAGGCAGGTGAGACATACATGTACATTTGTTGGCAGTACATGAGGTCGTGCCTGGCCATAAGAACTCTCTCGTTATAAAGATCCCTCCCAAGGTGAACAGGACAAAACTGACTGGCTACAAGGGAATCGTATCCCGAAATAGTACCGAACGCAGTTTTGAGGCCAAAATATCGAAACTTCTTGTTTTTTATCGTTAGGTGCAACTTGTTATACCTACGTTTGACAACGTGTTAGGCTTGACATCCCTGCAGAACCTGCAGGCCATTTCTTAATCCTTAGTTTCGGTACCTAAGACTATCTTGTTAGTGGTGGTTTCTTCTGACCTCATGATCGGCGAGGCAATTGGGCTGTCTACCGTTCACGCAGTCAATCTCGATGAGGAATGATACGTAGCAATGAATGCATTGTATATGTACATGCAACCGGGAACGAATGAGCGATATTGGTCTGGAGAAGCCGCAAGAGGTATCGCTTTTGCTGGATCTTTCGTCTCCATTCTCGCTGGGTATGCTCTAGTCAAAACGGTCTCACAGCAACGTTACCTTGAGACTTGGCATATTTGGACCCGAGCGCAAGGATCTGGGATACCTGGATCGCTTTATCCTTGTGGAAATCACATCTCGGCAAGCTGCAATTAGTTGAAACAACCCCGGGTTGATATACAGCATTGCTGAGATGAATCGAAAAATACATAGATCTTGCCTTCCACGGTTTAAATACTGCTTAACATGGGAAGGATAAATCTCAGAGACACCATCAAGGGTAATCTATTGGCTGCACCATCAAAGACTGTGAAGGAAGCGAAATCTGGCAATTAAGAAAAGAAGATACAACTGCCTCCAAAGGTTTGAATCGGAGTTAAAAAAACCCCTGCTCCGCACCCCTGTTTTTCGATTCATCTCAGCAGTGCCTTGTATTCTGGATCCTTCGGCGTTATTCCGCTTTGGGATGAAATATTAATAAACAAGATGGCACACCCAGGTTTGCAGGGACTGGTAGAATTTGGGTTAATGATACTGCGATCAAGTTTCTAAATATATATATTACTTTATTAAATATATTTGGCAACGTAATTGAATAGATTTGTGTTGCTGGATCAACGATCTGAAGTATTTGATGAAGACTTCGTAATTGGTACTCAAACCTTGCCATAATACCAGCAGACCGACTGGATATGCTGTCTAAGAATGGATCATTATTGTAGTTCTATCTTTTGATGGTTGGTGGGATGGCAAAACCTCTCTGAGCGTAACTACACAGCCTCGCAATTCTGTTACTAGTATCAGGTACTCAACACCCGGACTTCCATAACAATTCACGGGGTAAGAGGGACGGTAGGAGAACTGTTACCTAGGCCAACTCCCGGTATGAGTAATTGAGGGTTAAACTACCACGAGTTAGTCAGTTTGATCCAGCAAAGGACCAGGGAGTTCCGGTGCGCTTTGGGGATCGTGCGCTTTGGGGATCGTGCGCTTTGGGGATCGTGCGCTTTGGGGATCGTGCGCTTTGGGGATCGGGCTCTTGGTATTTTGCAGCTTAGTACGGTATTCCCCTTCTCCCGCTTCTCACCTTCCCCAACTGTTTCCGGCGTCGGTGACGGTTCTGCATCGTGAAACTAACAAAGTAAAGGATCACAAGCAACTTTTCAGTCCATAGATGCGTCCAGCGCTGCAGGTCATCTAGGGAATCTTTGAGCAGTATTGGGGAGGCGTCTAGTGGCCGTTTCAGGAACCTTCTCCACGGCTCTGGTAGAAGACTGGGTGACGGAATAGGTGTTAGTACACTGTACACTGAGAGTTGCAGTTGGTAGATACATCTAGTCTTGCTATAAAAGTTTACTTTCAAGCGGTCGACATGATTTGCAACAGAGTTTTCAAAGTAGAGTCCGAATATAGAACTGTCATGGTTATACCAAACGAATCTCTAATGGGAGTCTGTAGCTGTTTTTCGGCCGTTGTAGTGTATGAGGAGCAACTCCGAGAGAGAAAGCAATAGGTGCGAAGGGCAAAAGACTGGGTTGATAGTGGATCCAATATTGAGTGGAACTGAATCCAAACTTGGAAGAAGCATCAGGATTCAGATACGAACCACGAGATCCCCAAATAGAGGAAAGTCTCGCTTGCCGCAACGAACAACGGAAAAGAATTGTTTTCGAGAGGCTGAAATTGACCATGCCGCGTCATATGATCCTTTTTCTCCGCGATGTCTTCCGCAATTAGCAAGCCTAAGCCTCTTCTCGTATTTACTTGACGCGCAATTCACTGGCTGTGTTCGTCATTCAAGGTTTTGAAGCCCCAGGAGACAGCATTGGAATTCAGCCCAGGCTACATGCAAGCTCTCTCTGGTGACAAGTGGGCTGTGAGGTATTCACCTAATTCGCTGCACGACATTGCGTTGGCAAATCAGGGTCCATCAATCGGTTTCTCATTACAGTCTTTCTGCGCGTTGTCCTCGATTGCTTCCATATTTGGCAACACGTGCACATTCTTTTGGGATCTTGCAGATTATGTGTGCGAGTGGCCACCGGAACATCCATCTCCGCAGGAGAGTTATTCCGGGGTACGTGTTGCGTAGTTTGACGATCAGGTATTGGTAAATAAGCGAAGTAACAGAGCGTATGAGGAGAGCCCTGGGGTTTTGAATACACGCGGTGCGGGTTTCTCCACCCCTTGTTACTGATCTCGCGAGAGTTTGGTCCGATTCTGTACCTTTCATCGGAAACACTCGCCCTGCTATCTCGGTTAGTAACATAAATACCGTAGCTTTAAAGTACGACGTGGCTAGACGGGATGAGTGATAAAGGCAATGCTATATGCTGTAAGAACTTTACAGTGGACAACCCGTTCCGCGCAGATATGTATAGGATGGGGCTGGGCAGAAACCCTTTAATGCCCTGTTCTCGTATGTGCTCAAAAAAAAACAGCTATGAGCAGGGATATAGTTGTGGTTATAGGGCTGAGTGTGTTCTGTTCCCACCATTTGGCCATGGGCCAACCAAACCATAGATCATGCAATGTGTGATTAGAGTCAGAAGTGCGTGATGCAGTGTGACCCTAAGAGGGTACTTTGTGAACTATCCAATTGTACCATGCAGAGATATCGAACTTCATGGCTTTAATGTTTTATTTACACGAACCCAATTCTTCGCTTCGCACTTGTACCTGAATTCTCTCAAGCTTGCCGCGTTGGCTGTTAGTCCTGGTGTGATCGGACGACGATTGTGCCGCAATTCCGAAAAACAAAAGAACCAAAAAAGTTGGTCCGGAGGCTCGTTGGATATTTCGGATGATTTGTATCGAGCGTGTACACTCACGAGTTGTCAAGAGCATAGACTACAAAGACTATCGGCAGTATCACAGTGTAGTGATCCGTCCCGAAGTGCATCACATCGCTAAGGCTCGTGCTAGTGAGATGCCTGCAGCGAGGGCCACTTCGTATCCAAGGCTGTTGACTATTGCCCAGTTAAATCAGCAGTTTAGTAAAGCCTCGATCTGACTGTCCTGATACTCAGGTGGTGGATGAATGTTCTCACTGGCTGAAAGATATGTTATCGTACCTAGCTCAGGCCTCCATGACTGCTGAGTGGATTATCTTGAATGCCGAAGTTCATGGAATCAAAACCCAGATTACGGGATTCTTTCTCATACTGAACATCTACGTTGAAATTTGCCCCACGTCACATTGCAGTGGCGATGGTTTGTTGGCATCTGCTATTATTGTCAAACGAGTAGATTCTATGCTAGTAAGGCTTCCATTACGGTACTATGGAATTTATTGATTTCTTTGCATAGCCGGCAGGCAAAGGATATAGGAGTTGCAAATCCAACAACTTACTGCATTCAGCCGAATAGAGGGCAGACCCCACGGATAAGACACGGTTTTTTCCTCTGTAAGCGGCTTGCAGAAGTACACGTGTGACCGGTGTCAGCACGCCTAAGTAACAATATTACATGTTTTTCCCTAATATCAGAGTAGGTAGGTACATCTACATTGTGACTATACCTTTTGTTCACTATGTATTGGATACATTTTCCACAGTGATAATATCAAACCAATCGACTCGGTTTGCTCCCCACCAATTGACTAATTCGGGAGGTACGTCGAACAGATATCATGCAGGTCGCCTCAGCCGCTGCCGGTGCCATCGATTTGATAGACAACCAGACCACAAACTGGCAGATTCCAGGTCACTTCTCTTACTGGGTCGATTGGGTGCATGTGCTCAGGCCGCGAATCAAAGAAGCGAGTGACGACCTATGTTAGGCAACGTCTCACTCTTCAGCCGTACAGTCTGTGGTATATGCAGAGACAATTTTTTGGGGTTTTATGTGACCAGCTAGTTTGGGTGCCAGCATACTTTTGGGCTGATGTGCGTTAATAGTAGGTTGAGGGTGCTACCGTGCGTCACTGTTGGTACAACTAAGTACCCCACAATCTACTGCATGGTTACATACCAGATTAATGTGGTGCAAACATAGCCACAGCAATTCTCGAACTTCTTGAAACACGGTGATTGATCTAACGAGCTGACAACAAGTCCGAAAAGCGAAAAGATATCCCAGTCTTTTTTCTGCCACAATGTACCTATGGCGGGTGCCGATATGTAGAATATTACAATTAGTTCCAAGCAAAGTCATATGATGATGACAACATACTGAAAATATGCACACTTAAAATAAACGGTCAATGGGAATGTTGCGGCTGTCATGGCTCAGAATAAGAGAGCCAATCGCCCACCATGTGGCGCAGAGTGATCCACCATTTTTGCTTTTTCTGGGATCCCTGTGAGCCACATTTCAAATCGTTGGACGGAGCAGTCTAACTTTAGAGAGTGCGTGTTGACATGCCACGACTCCCAAGCACACACAGAACATCTCCACATTACTCTAGATTCCAATCCTTGATAGATATTGCTTTTTTAAGCCTTTCCAATTTGGAACTTATCGATTGAATGCAGCATAGGTATCGAGGCTGACACTAAACAAACGAACAATGCGGGCAGTGATATGTAGGTCTACAGAAAGCTCAAGAGGACCTCTAAGAAGATAAATACCGCCCGCTTCTCCCCTCCTCGTCCCATTTTTTTTTCCCTCAACCCACTCTACATCCTCACAGCTTCAATTCCTATCCACAGCTTCCTTCTATCTCTACTTTCACTACTCGACCTCGAGCAAAACTTCTACAACCATCACCACAATGCGGTTCACTCTTGCAACCATCGCTCTTCTCGCCGGTGCGGCTATTGCCGCTCCAGCAGTTGGTGACGTCGAAAAGCGTGAAGCTGCACCTGCACCTGCACCTGAGGCTGGCGACTACGACTACAAGGACTACGACTACAAGGACTACGACTACAAGAAGGACGACAAGAAGGACTACAAGAAGGATGATTACTACCCGGACTACTACTCCAAGGTCAAGCGTGACGCTGAGCCCGACTACGACTACAAGAGCGACTACTACAAGAAGGATGATTACTACAAGAAGGATGATTACTACGACTACTACTCCAAGGTCAAGCGTGACGCTGAGCCCGACTACGACTACAAGAGCGACTACTACAAGAAGGACTACAAGAAGTACGACTACAAGAAGCACGACTACAAGAAGCACGACTACGGATACGGTGGATACAAGAAGTACGATTACAAGCCCAAGAAGCACGAGAACCACGGCAAGTACTACAAGGACAAACACCACGGCTACGACAAACGTGACGCCGTTGCTGAGGCCGAACCCATCGAGAAGCGTGAGGCAGAACCCGACTACAAGAACGACTACAAGAGCGACTACTACAAGAAGGACTACAAGAAGTACGACTACAAGAAGCACGACTACAAGAAGCACGACTACAAGAAGCACGACTACGGATACGGCGGATACAAGAAATACGATTACAAGCCCAACAAGAAGTACGACTACGACCACAAAGATTACGGCTACAAGAAGCACGACTACGACCACAAAGATTACAAGAACTACTACTAAGCCATATATCGACGGTTGCGGAGCTAGAGGACTTTGGACAAAAGGCGGGTTTAGGGAGGATAATGGTTATAGCATGGCAAGGTTTGAGTTTTGGGTTTTCTAATTTTTTCTTATTAATTTCTGCATTGCATGGTTAGAGGTACGCCTTTATGATTTATGAGGTGGACCGGCTGGGGCGGGGGGGATCTCCTTCTCTTCTCTTGTGGGGCTTTTATGGTCGGTTTTGGGTTTAATGTTATGTCCTTGGAAAATGGAAAATCTTATCTAGTTTTTGGTTGATAATGACATGGCGCGGAGGACGCGGAATTGTTTGAACATGGCCTTAATGACTCTTCTATCCGTGAATCTATCTGAATACATGTCTACTCAGTATATGCATTTCAATTCGGCATTCATTCAATCATCCTAATACTACCACTTCTTACCAAAGAATAGCTTTCATGCAGCTCATGCATGGGGCTTATTGAATCCCTCGATAAACCAAACGCCTGTCAGCTCGTAGCTGTTATCGGTCATCAAATTGAGGAGTTGTAAGATTTTCATGCGGGCCGACATTTCAGCTGCGCCGGTGCTGACAGGACTTCAGCAGCTGAATATCGATAGGTTGTTCGGTGTGGAAAAAACTTTGTCCTGGACCGTATAGGGCTGCATATTAGCGCAGCCCACACTACGACGAGATCTAGACCGTTGGTGATGCTGTAGTACCGCGGCTTACGCCGCGCCAAGTTGGCTTTCAACTTTTAGCCTAATGTTCACCATTTGTCGTTTGGACCCGGCAGTATTTCACATGCATGTGGAGAATGATAAGACAGCTGTAACATTGTCCGCGAGCTGGCTCAATTTGAGCTTTGATATGCAACTTGGGTCGGCTGGGCTAGTGAGAATTAAAAAGGGATTGCACAATCGACGACTGCGCCAGTGCGGGTTCAACCCTACGGTAACACTAAAATATGCGGCTTTGGCGCTTCTTTTTCACCCACTTCGGATCGTACGTCTGGTGCTGGAAGTCAAGACAAAAGGCGGAGTTTATGGAGAGAGTAATAATTTGCATGGATGATAAGATGATAAAGGATTCAGTCTTTGGGGAACCACCGTGAAATGGTCAAGCTAAAACCTTGGTCTGGGACCTCGATTCGGATTTCCCGTTGTCGCCATCAATATTGCGCACGGGTTGCCGGGTCAAGAAGGCATATCAATTACTTGCAGGTCAAGTGCGCACAGGAGTCTAATCGATAGTAGTCGATCTTTCTAAAGAAATAGTTGAAGTTAATCAAGCCGCTGCTGAGAAGGCCAAAAACGCTCGATTTGCCATCTAAAGGTTCGTTCCGGCGTCTTCTGCTGCATAGTCACCAGTGAGTCGACTTGAGTCGATAGCTATCAAGTCAAAATCGGGTGCGAGTTGTGTAAAACACTTTTAGCTGCCCAGGGTGTTCTATAACCACCAATTTCGGAATCCTGGTGATCATGACCAGCTTGGCTGGCTCCACACCTTGCGATACCTAGGCTCCAGGGTACTGGCGTGGCAGAGTCATCGGTTCCTCGATTCCTACCTTCCTCTACTTAGGAGATGTCTATCTATAGCAGGTAGTTAACGTTATCATTACGAAGTGATCAAGGCGTCGGCGTCTTTTGTTGCCCATGCTGACGATTCTGAACCCTAATCTTCCCAGAATGAGAGACGTGATGTCGCGTCGTCACTTGGTCTATCTATCAGCTGAGTGGGTTCGGGTCATGCAGAGTGGATCCCCCGACTAAAGCTGTCTGTCAGTGACATTGAGTAATATGCAACTCCGGGGCCGGTCATCTTACCCAAACAAAAACTACCCCACTCGAAGTGACTGAAGCATAGTGGCTCATGTACTGACTGCAGTACTGTACTTACGCAGGCTGCATATTAATGGCACTGAAACAGTGCATGATGCATGCAGCAGGAAAATAGAGTTGTCTCACCTGGTTCTAGATCTGACTGTGGCTGCAGCTAAGCACCCATGCAGCCTTATTTCGCTTGGCCAATGCCGGGTCAGTGGCGCAGTGAAGCAGCCATTGGTGAGCCACAGTTCCCTGTTTGGCAACCGATGAGCCACAATTACCCATTACGGGAGCGATGCGGCTTCACTAATTTTAGCACTGACATGTCTACGGGTTGCCACAACTTCTATGCTGACGAACATCGCTGCATTCTTCTGGACCTTCATTACCAAATATGAACGAAACTAATCATGGTAGGATTTATTTGGGAACAATCTGGGATTGGAATCAAAGCTCACCGGTATACCTGTATACCGTAAGGATGGACTACGAATATAGACGATGGATGAATATAGTAGATGACGACATAGCTCACCATACAGCAAACGGATGCCAACAACTGTCACGATAAATGTGTCGTCCGAGTCGTCAGAAGCACCATATACTTAAGTGCTCTATTTCGTCGCTCTTCATCAACTTATTCCACCATCTCATTCCTCGTCTTCACAGCTCCAATATCTTGGGTTTTCAACATCTTCCATTTCCTTTTCTTTCGGACCCAGACGAAAATCTATAACTTCCAACCTCATCTTCATATCGATATCAGTACCTAGATCTCGACTGCAACCGCCTCTACGATGCAGTTAACACTTGTAGCTATCGCTTTATTTGCGAGTGTGGCCTTCGCTACACCAGTGGCCAACAGTGAGAGTGGGCCCGTGATTGCCAGGTCAGACGATAAGTGGGATTCAAAGCACAACTACAAGCCAGACTACAAGCACGACAAGTATCAATACAACGACAATAACTACAACAAGCGTGATGCTGTGGCTAGTCCTGATGATCACGGCTACGATTACAACTACAAGTATCACAATAAGCACTACGACGGGTACAGCCACCACAAGCCCGGCAAGTACGACAGATACCATGACGAGCATCACGACAAACATCGCGGCAAGGACTACTGGAAGCGTGACGCCGTTGCTTCATATAAGGATGACCACGACTACTACGACGGACACAGGTATCACAACAAGTACCAGGACAAGCACTACAAGCCCGGTAGATACCACGACAAGCACGATGACAAGGACTACAACAAGCACCACGATAAGTACTGGAAGCGTAACTACGGGGAGACTCACAAGGTTGTCGTTGGAGGACCCGGAATCCTTGCCTACAATCCGCCGCAGCTTGTTGCGAAGAAAGGTGATAAGATCATCTTCGAGTTCATGGAGCAGAACCACACCCTTACTTCTTCCGAGTTCCAGACACCGTGCACGCCTAATGGAGATTTTGATACCGACTTCGTCCCAAACCCTGACAACAAGAAAGGAATCACCAGGGAGTTCTACGTCCGCGATGAGAAGCCTCTGTGGTTCTTCTGCCGCCAGGCCACTCACTGTTCTCAGGGAATGGTCTTTGCGTTGAACCCGACCCCCGAGAATACGTTTGAGAAGTTCAAGCAATTGGCTCTCGCAACGGCTGGCCAGGACAATGGTCAGGCTATCCCGCCGTTCGACGGAAAGAACGATAACAACTATGACAACTATAACGACAACTACGATAATAGCTACTACAAGCCGAAGGACAACTACAATAACGACTATAATAACGACTATAATAACGACTATAATAACGACTATAATAACGATTACAATGGCTACTACAAGCCCAAGAATGACTACTAAATGCGCTCATTGTTTGTGGGTTTGGGAGGGGATGCGGTTGACAAATTGAAGGATTGGGATGGGTGGGGCATGCATTTCGTTTTTATTCAGCATGGTATGGAACATTTGGGTTTTGCATTTTTGGAGGGGATTTTCTGCATTTGTTAAGGGTGTTGCTTTTGTTTTAAGATTCATGAAGTTGCATCAATTAGGAGAGCATTATGGAGATTTTTGTGTGGGCTTTCACTTTTTTTATCTAGGGAGTAGAACGGGTAATTTATTTATTGACATGGGAGCTCATCCAACCTGATTATACTGTGAGTGAAAATGGCTGCTTCGTATCGATAACGGCATGCATATGTATGACAGCCAGTTCCGTCCCAGCCGTTCCTGACACGCATGGCGCATGGTTGGCGTGCCTGGTGGGAATGCTTTTTTTAAGTAAGCATTAAGCAGAATGTGTTGTTTCGACCCTGCCTTCTTTCTAGCCCTGCTCGAAGCCCTCGTCAGCATGTATGAAGCTTACATGAAAGATAGTAATCTAGGTTAGCTAACAGCAGCTTCGTATTTTGCAAGATTCTCACGCACCATCTCGGGAATGGCCGTTCGAATTCGGGCTACATAACAGGTGGAAATCTGATGGCGCCCTGGTATGTGAGCGATGAGTTGGTTAGAGGTGGGGGGGCGGAATAGATGTGCGCTATCATATACCAGACTTTCCTTTCGCGTCTTGCTACTTTAATCCTTGTGACCTGCATCTAATCAATCATCTAATCAGATCCTGCATCATAGCCTCTCACCGTCATATGAAGCAGAGCGGGTGAAGTCCAAAGGAGGCCACAGGAATTAATTATAATTAATGAGGGGATGTAAACGATTAAAATATGTAGTAGGTTAGGTAGTAATTGTTTTACTCCCCGCGCCAGTGCTATCAACTTTACATTGTACGGATCATTTAGTAACTCCACGTCCTTGTTTTTTGTTTTAATCATACTGTATTCACTCAATCTAGAGTATGACAGTGTCCGACTTCCCTCTCTCCACCCTTCTCCTTTATAATTCAAACAATAGAACACGGAGCAAAAGAATAGAAAGGAGCGACAAGCGCACACTTAAACTCAGCTCAGCTGGGCGGTGCGGGGAACTTCCCCACCTCGATAACCGCGAGGAAGTCCATCACCGTTTCTTTCATAACACAAGGAAACAAAAGCAAAGTCGCGAGCCCTTCTTCCCCTGCTTTCCAGCCTGTTGCCCGCCCGACCGCCTTAGGTCCCACGCCTTGGCATTTGTGTACATTTAATTCCCTGTTTCTCTCTTGCCTTCCAACTTTACCACACTCTCTACACCTTGCACTCTACGGCTTTGCGAATTCGAGGAGGAGATGGCTTCACCAGGTGCAGCATAACGTCAATTCTAAACATGGTATACGTAAGATAAGTATATATATCCCCTAGGCTGGTTGGAAGAGAGATTCGGTATATTTGATTACGAAGTCAGCTATTTATAACTAACCCCGAACACAGTTTCTCTATTGAGCTCTAATTTTCGGGTCACGGCAAACTTCTGCCCGACATTATTGAATACGGTCGACTAGCCAGCTAAGATGCTAGAATTAGAAGGGATCCGTGGATGCGCGATTCCCACAGTATACACGCATTTAGGAGCCGTAAAGGACGAGAGGAGTATCTGGAGACGGATAGGCGGTTGCTGATCTTAAGCTATAGAGCCCAGAATCTAGTCTATATAATGTGTGTCGGCAAAGAATAACAGGATATAATGAGGAAACCAAAGGAAACTGGAGATCTGACGAAAAGAATCCCACGAGTTATTGGGAGATCCGATTGAACGTAACATGGAATCATGGTGTTGCTCGCTGGCCGTTTGGGGTACTGCATTGCCGACTGAGGACAGAGTTATTGGGTTGCTGGCTTATCATGGTGATGAAGATTTTTCCTTGTCATCCCCCGATATCATCAGTCACAGCTTGGCACTCGTGTTCGGATTTCATTTCGTGTCAGAATACAAAATATACAGTGACATATGTATTCAATAAAGATACGGAGAAGAGATATGAAAGCCAACTCCACCTTCTACAGATAGGCGAGCCTCGTTTCCCAACTAGAACTTCCGAGGCCCTCATTTCCGACGGTCGAGGAGCACTTCTCCACGAGCAGGATTTCTGAATCCCACTGTTATGTGGGCCCGAGTCGTCGCAGGAGCTTCGAAACACATTTACTACAATCGAGGGGAAATACCGCATACTTTACCGGCTTATCGGGTGGGTCGATTATCGACACAGAATTTCTCGCATCACATTTAGCACTAGAGACCTCCCTGCCATATTTTGCCAGGCACTGATCTGCATCTACTACTGTACCCATAGTTTGGGACGGGACTGGCCGCTAACAAGCAAATTCATATAGGACAAGCCGTTTCTGACAACCTGGTGATGGATGGGCATGGAAATTTGGGCTGGTACTGATATGACTAGCAGCGCCCAATTTTTTCATTATAGTCATATTGAAAGTCTATAATAACGGGCAGGCTAGGGTCCAGGGGATAGCTTCTGACATACTTCGCTTTTCGTAAGGAAAAGTCAAGATTACCTACCCATACTGACAGCAAAATTTTATGAGACAATGGCCTTCTGATGTTGACCGATACCATTAAAAGATGAGATGGACACTCTTTACTGATTTCTGACGTCCCAGTTTACAATGACTAGTACAGTATTCTCGGGGACGTTTCTAGATCACCATATCTCTGACCGAACTTTCCTGATCTGATACCTCTCTCCTCCGTCTAAGCTCCTCCAGAGAATCCGCAATCAGACCAATACAAACAATGGCAGCCATGCCGGCGCCTCCCGGGATGAAATATTTGTCAACTTGGGGATTTAGATAGTGTAGTGCTGTTGTTCCGAAGGTCAACGACAGGTGCAGAAGGATAATGACGAAAGAACCTGGGGAGAGCGGGAGAGTTCGTCGGGGTAGCATCGGGTGGCTTCTTGCGAAAGCAAATGGTGAAAGAAGCTACTTTGTGAAGTTTTGCTTGTCAGGATGGATGCAATTATGGACATTGGCAATGGATCATGATGACGGGATTGGGGAGTCATGATGAACTAGGTGCATAGAATATTACTCGACTGAAGGGTACGGGTCATTTTTCATGATTAACTTTGCCACTACATAAAGACAGGTCAACCCCAGTCTCACGCTTAAACTACTAGTGGCAAGTGTGCCCCCCTTTAACCAGTCAGAAAACACATGCTTGCATACAAACTAGCATAGGCACTTACCATCAACCAGGTAGTCGGCACCAGTTACGTACGAGCTCGCCAAACTGGCCAAGAAAACATACACACCCTTTAGCTCCCACACCTTACAGAACCTTCCTGCCGGGCAATCACCCAGCCAGTTATTGACCTGGTCCGGGTACTTCTGGATCATGATGTCGTTCCTGTGTCAAATCAGCACAACGATCATCTCGGGGAGTACAGACTAGTCCCGACGACTAGAAACAAACATTTCTGTGTCGATGTATCTAGCGATTGCCAGGAGTTAGCGGAAAGAGACAAAGCGAGGCAAAGAATTATACTCACCCGGGACTCACAGAGTTCACCTGGATATTATACTGCGCGAACTCAACTGCCAGTGCTCGAGCGAGATGGACTACTGCAGCTTTGGTAGCGCAGTACTATTATGATGTCAACACCCTGCATCCTCTTGTCTGGCGTGCAACCTCACGGTAGCTTCCGCAGGGTAGCTAGAGGGGACAGTTGCAAACGTACGATTGATTCTCGCTGGGGCCTCAAAACCATGTGACCACTACACGATCGTCAGTGAGATTTCGGCAAATTCTTGCTGCTTGTGCAATAGCGCTAGCACGTAGTCTCGTCCCAGACCCTAGTGGATCCTTCGTGGGCTCAGCCTTGCGGCGAGCGAACTTGCGACCGACGCCAGGCTACGCGACGAAGCAATAGACAGACAATCCCACTTTATAGATGCCGTGAAGACAATCTTCCCACCTCCATTCTCTTTCATAATCCTGGAGAATCCGATCAGCCTACGACAAATGCACCCCATCATCCAATCTCACATTGCAGCCGACTGCGCGGTATACAGCGCTCCAAGGTGGTTCACACCATTGATGTACTGGGCCTCCTCTGGTTTCATTTCCAGTGCCGGGGTGTCGGTATACACTCCAGCGTTAACAACAACCACATCCAGTCGACCGAACTCCTCAAACACCTGTTTTGTCACCGTGTCGATTTCCTCGGAGTTGGACACATCAGCCTTATAGGCTTTTGTCGTGGTGGTGGGATATGCAGCCTGTATCTCTAGGGCTCGTTGCGTCGCTAGGGCTGACGTCTTTTCTGAACTGTGGATGATTGCGATTGCTCTGGCGCCGGCCTCTGCATAGCCCTGGCAAATGGCAAAGCCGATGCCTCTAGACCGTCGTTATCAGCATGCATATCTAAATCCTCTCCGGATGCATAAGACTCTTCCCCTCGCGTCGTTTTGTTTGCACATTATAACTAGTGAGACAACAATGTACATGTAGGGTGCGGAGCGTACCGGTTTCCACCTGTTACAAGGCAAACTTTGTCTTGCAGCGAAAACAGTTGAGAGAGGGGAGTGGACTCAGATGGGGCGGTAAGTAGGCTCATTGTCTGTCTGTCGTGTGCCGGTGGCGTTCTGTTTGTATTTTGGAGGTTTGTTGGTGGGCGGGTGGATGGTGCAGTATAATGTGTACGACGGTGGGCTAAGGCTCTAGATGAGGGGGATGGTGCGGACTGTTTGTTGGCTCTGGCGGTTGATAGAGTACATAGGCAGGTGGGTCTTTAATTTGTACGATTCGTATCCCTTGCAATGACGATGTAGCAGACACATAGTGATTGGGGAGAATAAGATCTTCCCAAATCGCAAACGACATCCGTAAATTGCACTGTTCGCGAAGTAAATCTGCATGCATGGAAAACGACCCTGCACAGAAAGATGAGAGCGACACGATGGTTTGGTTCGTTGGATGCAGGGCTTGCCAAAACGGATTGCTTTTGCACCTGGAGGAACCGCCAATGGGAATGGGACGTGACGTCGCCATGCATATATGTGCCTAATATCTAAAAGGAGGGGTAGCGGGGTATCGTTATCGAATATGCGAAACCAAACCTCCGCCTTAACACCTTGATGGAGGTTCAGCCTACCATTGAAGGGGTGAGGGATGGTTTGTGTGGTCGGTCGAGACATCCGTATGCAGTAAGCCGTAAGATCTCTGCGAGGGAGACTAGCTGTGAAATACATCCCACCCGATCGGATTCTGCACCATTTCATTCCGAACAGACGGGAGGAAACCGGTGCTTACAGCAAGCGGTAATTGGTCTGATAATATCTCGGGGTAGAAAGGGTTCATAACAGGGACTTTTGAGTGGCTATAGCTAGGACTTGCTTGATATGTACATTCTCCACTTCAGAAACACTGTTTCCAGTAAAAAGTCCAGCCAATTGCATGTCTAGGTTATAAATGCCGGCCCCGAGTACCGAATTATTTGGCTGTCCAGGTTGTGTAGCGTGGCAGGATGCGTATAAAAGCGGCGTCAATATGTCAGTTCATGCGCGCCAGCTTGAGCCAAGGAGTGAATGTAGAAACTCTCACCGTGAGTCGGCCGTCGGGTACAAACTACCGATTCAGATAATATGATACATGCTAGTGGTGTAGATTGTGAGATTGATATGAGATTACCATGCCTCGAAAGTGCATTTTCACAAGGTTTACTGAATGCAGTGCATTATATAGCTAGGTACATGGTTTAGAACAAAATGAATACATTGCACTTGCGTAAGAAACAAAGGCTAGAAAACAGAGACAAACCGAAGGAAAACAAGCCACTGCAAACATCCAAATGCTTTCCCTAACATGGTCGTTAACGTCCGCCATGCATATGAGACGGGCTTCATATATCGTCGTATCATACGGCGTACCGTATTAAAACGTTATTGACAATAATGAAACTAGGTTTCAATCCTCACGATGCACAGGAATTGGGATCTCCGCCATTGCAGCAAGGCGGAACATGTGCCTCTCCTTCTCATAGACACCATCATAGTCCACAGTCGCCGTGTCTGTCTATATCAGCCTCTTTCTTTGCCTTGCTCACATTGGGGTACTTACGACACGTAGATCGGTTATCAAAAATCACCACCGTCTTTGGTTTCCATTGCAGCCGAATCTGGTAATCATGGCCCTTCGAAATGTGATCCATCAAATACTTGATCAACCAGTCTGTTTCTTCCTTTTTCCAGCCCTGGATTCCAGTGATCCACTCATCGTTCACAAATAGAGACTTCTCCCCCGTAACTGGGTGTACTCGCACCAGCGGGTGGTGACTCGTCACTGGATCTTTCCTGCAAAGGCCACCGTGAGAATGGGCAAATGCACTTATTTTCTCCGAGCTGTGTGTTGCCACCAAGGTGTCCAGCATAGCCTTGAAGCCTGGTGAAAGCCGTCTTTTTACGTATCAGCATCCTAGTAAACATGCAGTATATGATGGGGAGAGTGAATTACTTGTAAGCCTCGGTCATGCTCGCAACAACTGTATCTCCGCCCACCTCAGGACACTGCAACATGCAAAGCACGACATATCCCGGAGGCTGTCGCTCATAACTGACATCATGATGCCAAATACTTGCACTGCTCTTCTGCTCGAAAAACTTGTTGATCTCTTTGTAATTCCCATCGCGATAAATGATATGAAACCCGGGAAATCCAGGTACAGAGCCAGTGACGGGCTGGTAATTCGGCTTCCCAAAGTGGTTTGCGAACTGTTGTTGCTGCGCGGGACCAATGTCGGCAAAATCTTGGTCTCGAAACATGACAACTTTTCGCTCGGATACAAGGAGGGCAAGCTCGTCCCGCTGCTGAGAAGAGAGAGAAGAAAGCTGGAGACCTGTAACTTCGGTCCCCATCTTTGGGGAGATGGGTGTAGTAATGACCCCTGGAAGCAGCAGGTTGCGTTTCGAGGGGTCAGCTCGGACACCTGGATCGGTGAAGTTGAACGGAGGCATAGGTTTAAAGAAGTTGGGTTCCCACTTGGGAAGATATTGAGGATAAGCAGTACTAGGCTTTCGCACAGGAGGGGGGCCTGCTTTGATGGGGACGTTGATATCGTAGACTTCTTCATCATCTGTGCATGACGAGGAAGTGGAAGTAAGAGTAGGCGAGGGTGGGGCTGCGTGAGGCGCCATTGTGAGATTGAGGGATGACAGACGTAGTTAGAGGTGATGAAAAGGTAGTAGAAGGTAGATTATGATACCGCGGAGGTTGTGAGATCTCTGACGATGTCAGTGTGGAAGTGACCTGAGAGACACGGGCAGGAGGAGGAGGGGATTTATACCCACCGTGTCCGTCGGCAGGCCCAATAAACAATTGCTTCGGACTTGGTAAACATTGTGCACTGGTAGCCATAATCGTCGTCATAATGCTTCGGCGACGGAACAATTGAGGAGGGCTGGAGTTTCAGTTCTGTTCGTGGTGCGGGGGTAGTTGAAAGCCGTAGGAAAATCTTGGGTTTTCGTGATCATGCAACCATAACTGCAGTTGCCATTGGGTTGCAGATCTGGCCCGCCGCCCTGGTTCCGGAACAGCAAAACGAAGAAATCCAAAAAAGGAAAGCACAATGCATGCACTAGGCTAATATTACAGTGGAATTGCCAACTTCAGTACTTAAATACATGTGTGCGTACGTACTGTATGCGAACAGACTATGGCAAGGCTTGAAAACTGGCGAGCTTAGTCCAATGTCCATGCATGTAGCACCTGCATAGACAATTTCGAGCAGGCGATAACAGCAGCGAGACACAACGTTGTAACCTCGGGCGCGACAGAGCTAATGGTGCGCCATAACGTCACGATAGGTATCAATGCCTTCTTTGCAAACCAATACCCATTCCCGAGTTCCGGTGAATCCTGCATATCACCGCTTGCAGAACTATTCGAAGTCGGTATATCGAAGCCCTTGCTAGAGACACAGCCCGAAAATACTGTTCCGGATCCACGCCTCTTTGCTAATGCCAGCCCCACTGGGTGTCCCCCGCATGTGTCACAATGCAACGTACCGGCGGGCACTCGCAGGATAATACGAATATTACTGTTTATCTCCGAAGTTTGCTAGTCGTCTGTATAGCCTGAAAACAGTCCTACAGAACATCAAGAAACGTTCAAGGGTACGATCGGCGTGTGCATCTGTACCAAGTTCGAATTCGAACGGTAGGCCATCTTTACGATGCAAGGCATACTCGTTTTGAACGAGAAGTGGGGCTGAAAAGTAGAAGTTTCTGCAAACCAAATACAAACGAATACATGTCACTGAAGCCAGCATCTCGATCGCTAATCTTTAGACATAAAGTATGTTGTGCAGGGTGGAGGGATTGGCTGCATTGTATTACCCCATATCTAGTGAACATTTTAACCCCAAGTCGGTATAAAGTTCGTCTGATGTACATATCTACAAAGAATATTGGCGAAAACGGTCGACCGGCGATCGGCTGACCATACCACCCAACTTCAAACTCAGTCGGATCTCGGAGCCCGCGATCATGAACAATCACTGGGGTTGAATTTAGACACATGACCGGTCAACGGTGGTTTCTAGGCAGATGAAGTGTACGAACTCGAGATTACTTCGCAGCAGCTGTCAGTTCTAGAAACAGCATGTCTAGCAACCGGACCTCACCGGCCTGTCATCATATGACGACAGGATACATGACGGTCTTGTATAGTAATATCCGTAAGGTACGCAATGATCACCGCGCTTGGGAGTTGCATGGGTATACCCCACAGTCCCATAAGCCAGGACGTGGACACATTTGCAGGTGCATGAATGTGCGCATGTAATATACGCGGTAAACGCAGCACCAACGTTATCCTAACAATCAAATCTAATCGATCAATGCTATTATGGATCACCCCACACAGTCCCAAAGCCTCCTCGTGTACCACATTCGGAACTGCTATCAAGAAATGATGTAGACGTTTATGCCTTGTCTGCACCAATATGGCGGAAGAACAAACAAGAAGATCAAGCGTCAGCTCCGTGTATGGGAAGTTTGCCCACAAATTGCCTACTCGAGGCGGCGGGTGAGGCACGGTAATAGCGCTGCCCCGTCCCGATGATTTCGACAGGAAGAAGTCAGTCCGCCTTCCCTTCTAAGCCCATTCATTCAGCCATCTAGCCATCTAGACCATAGACGAGGGGTATAATATTAATAAACTGCAGTCTCTCGGTCCCGCTGTGGCTAATTGATAAAAAAACGATGACTGTATTCATTCAGACTTGAAGCTTAATCAATTCAATCGACGCAAAGGATAGGATCCTTTTGGTCAGCTTGTAGCCCTATTAAGTGCATACCATTACCACAGTGAGACACTTGAGATTGGTTGCCTAGATTTATTCCATCAATTGCATGAGACCACAAAACCGTCATCGTAAAGTCTTTAGGTGTATCGACCTGGGAATTGCCTTAATTCGAGAACAGCTGTCTATATATAATGCACGAAATCACGGGAGTCATGTTACCCATTAGCTTCAATTAAAATTCGGGTAGTTCATTACAGTGCAAGATCACAATTCAACTTTAACGTTTCCCTGGGCTAATAGACACGAACTAAACCTATTCCATCGGTTTTATTTACTTCATTATTTATTTATCGAGGCATGCAGCCCGAAGGCTATGGCCAAAATTACTTCTTACAGAAAGTAGCGACACATAAATAAACACATATAGATTTTATGCAGCAAAGACGGTATTGCCTTGTGTCATTGAGCGGTCAAGCTCTTGTTCTTGCTTCTTCCTAAATCCCGCTCATAACACACGGAATGGAACTCGGTGGGTTCAAAGTGCGCCCTATATTCAAGGTCCAGAGACCCAACCAATTGCTATAAGTGCCAGAGGTAGTGGTCCAGTCGTTTCGAGTTGAAAGTCGTAGTAGCTATCGTGGTCCAAGGCTTCGGCTGGGTTCTCCCTGGAGTTTACTCTTCCTAGAGTCGAGTGGATTCAGTGACGTATATGCCATTTCGGTAATTGACGTTAGTGATGATAAGAGGCACCTCGAGGGTTAATTGTGCGTGGCTCGAGATTATTCTCACCGGATGCTCTCGCAAACCAGCGTCTGTCTCTTTCGCAAGCTTAGCCGGCAAGCTTGCCGACGAAAACTCCAAGCATGAGAGCACTCAACGGGCTCGATGCGCCTTGCAGGATGCAAGCGCGCGCGCGCGGCGTCATATAAATTGCAAAAGTTCAATTTTAGTTATACAATATCCCCGCTTCTCACCTATGATTCCTGGCAAAGGGTATCAAGTCAGGTAGCCATTTTAAATCAAAACCAAAGCATTAATGTGGTTAAGCCTTTTCTTCTTCGCTATCGCTGACTCGCTATTCGGCGTATGACTGTGATGGGGAGAGATGATGTATCAAGGAAGTGAGTTTGGCTGTTGATCCCGTGACTACATCCGTATCTAATCTTATCTCAATCACTCATCTTATCTTATCTACTCTCGGTGTCTCCGAAGACACACCGTCCATCGTATGATACGATGTTGTTCGCATTGGTACTATTATATCCGCTCTTTACAATTTGGGATCGAATTGTCATCAACGCCGGATTATCTTTTTGCGTCTCAGGAGACACCTCGAGCCTTGGTGTCTCATCTTCCCGGCCGTCCGTCCAGACGACCTCGTCCCTTTTATCACTAAACTGCAATCTTGAATTGTGAGCGATTCTCTACAACAGCGAAGAAATCCAAGCCCTTTCTACAACTTCCCACTAAACTTAGTTTCTAAATTACCATTGGCTAGTCTAAACCAATCGTGTCATGCATATGTGAAAACCTCAAAACAAGTACCCCACTTGCATATCCAACAAAGTTAGCCCCATGCGAGTTTCGGCTCTAACATCCTCCAGTAATCGTGGGAAGGCATTGAGACGGCGATCATGGGCATGATGAATCCTGTTCAGAACTTGATATATACCTACTTTCTGACCTTGCATGCACTTCAAGCCTTCTATTGAAAAAATGCCTGCAGTCTTTGCCCCACGCGTTCACTTTCGATCGATCCCAACGTTTCTCACCCGCATTATCAAACAGTATCACCAACGCACCGTTCTAAGTGGAAGGTTTGGTACGTTCGCCATTGAAATGGGGATGGTGTACCTTAGCGTGGTTGGCGTGGTCTTAACCGAGACCCGACGAATGTCTGACGAGACTCGTGGGGGTTTCGATATACTCTAGGCTCGCATTGAGCCTCGGCTCACGATCTAAGCGTGGTAGCCGCGCGCTTGCTGCATGAGTCCTGATAGTATTTGGAAACTGATGATGGTAGTAAAAGACTACAGACGAGAATGTGGAACTAGGTATGATCGGAATGACAGCACAACGAACACAAGATTGACGCAAGAAGAACACACAAATTCTTTCTGAATGGGGTGTTCGGGTATGTCGTAGAATTCATTCACACTATTATCACTCGATGCTCAACAAACGAGCTTCAGCCCCAGAACGTACTGGAATCTTGGTAGATTAGTTTAGTTTAGTCCACTCAAATCGAACTCTATCCAGCTTGTAGATAACACTAAATAAGTGCGACTTGCTCGCCATATATATGCATAAATGTTTCGGACCAGGGTGAAACAATTGCCAATCGGCCATGCCGGCCACCACCGATCGCAAGAACGGTGTGCATAATACCTCAATATCATGGAAGGTATATTTGAACGCTTTCACTTGATCGAATCGAAATGTACCATGTAACCCGCGTGAATGTCCCGGACGAGAAACGCAGCATCCCAAGTCCGTTGGGCCCACGCGCGGCGCTCACCTCCCACAACAGATAAGTCGTTTTGCCCAATATACTTATACCCACAGCTTTACTAATGAAACCCCTAGCAAACCTGCCCGCATCACCAAAAATATCGTAGAGATCACCGCAGGCACGAACGCACGAGGATGTTTGCATACCTCATATACTTCAATTGCAAACGAATGTGTCGTCTGTAGTAGACCGGAGTATCTACTGGTCACACCTTCCATTGCCTCTCAGAAACGAATACTGAGTGCAGTTAAAGAAGCTAGCTAAATTTCCAAAGGATTATAAGTATTGTACTTCGCTCGAAACAGTTGCGGATGGGCCTTGAAGGTCCGTTATCCTGGGTTGGTCGGTTGATCGTGGGCAAAAATTGATACCTATCACTGTAACGTGGTAATTCATCCACCCAAAGTTTTCTAGCCACCTACAGCTGTGAGGATGTTACAGGGTACAAAGTACTACCAAGAGCACGATTGCGTGAAGGGGTGGACACGGGATGTTGAACTGAGACTCTAGCATTTCAAGTATCTTACCGATATATGGACACAATATAGCTGGTCATTATCCGATGATATCTCTTGGTGTGCCTGCCTGCCATTGGAGGTAAGCATCGGGGCACAGGAACTACAGTAGAGAAAATCCATGACCAGGGACAACCCCCACGTTCATGCGGCCAAGAAATTTAGGGAATAATTCCGACCGTACCTGACATGCAGATTCGCATACTAAGTTTTCTCGCGTGGGTTGAGCTTGATTGTTTCAAGGCTGTTTATCAATCAAATATGGCACACTTAATGCATTACGTTTCTCGAGGAAACCCGCCGCCGCCGCCGCCGCCATCAGACTTTCTGAAGCACTTATATTTAACTTGGAGTAATATGTATCTATTATGTTCTTGGGCTTGAGGAGTGCATCTGCAGCACCTCCTGGGTGCGTTGGCCGTGGACGCCACTGAGGAGCTAGTTTCCAAGCTTAATTAGTCGAGATCCTTTGCTAGAGTTCTACGTATGTTAGCCTTCTCACATGCGGTCGACCAGCCTAGAGAAGGTGGGATCGAAATGGTTCCTGATAATGGCTCTATTGTTAACGCGTTTGTAGGGCCGTTTTGGTCATCAAATATCACTCTGCCTGTGGCACTGTATGCATGTTTCACAGCTTGACTATGACACCTGTTGCGGCGCAACGGCGCCAACTGAAATGAAAATTTGGAGTTCAAATTCGCCAGAACGTTTGGCAGTAGCTAGTTGCATCAAGGGGGTTCGGTGATGAGAGATGATTCCTGACGCTTCGTGATAATTTTATTAGGTTTATAGATTGATAGGTCTTGGTTCCGAGATATCGAGGGGTGGCATGAACGATGGAGTTACACATTCCATCTAATTGTTCTAGATCTTCTTGTGGGCAACATCCTGAAACTCCAATAATGTTTGCAACCGACAGTGAGAAATGGGGATGCTCATACTACAAACCTTGCAGACATCTGTCTTCCTGTAACCGCATGGCTCTACATACTTGGTTTTTTGAGGCGTGAATGGCTCTCCTCTTTCAGATTTGCAGATCTACTGGCGACTTGTTGACACTAATCCCGTCTGATGCACAAAATCAACAACGTCATGATCCCAATGTAGCGGAATATGAGCATGTAATCAACGTCAATACTTAAATGACAGTTCATCACCGAACAACAGACATGCTATATCGCATGTATGCAAAACAAAGGTCTCACTGGAACTGGAATCTAGATTACCATTTCCAGTTGCCAGATATAGGATCACATTCCTCAGATCCGCCTTCTTTGGTGAGCTCATATGCTTGACAAACAGGGACGCACAAACACTGGCACTTTGTCTTTTGAGACATTGTGAAGTCTTCTCCTCTTTGGGGACGTTTTTCCATACACCGCCATATGGGATTTGTAATCATTTATGATTTTCCTATATGATGAGACATGGAATTTACCCAACAACTTGGTTCAGATTCTTTGTGGCGCGAGATTTTCCGTTGGGAACGTTAAAGTTTCAACATGCGGGCACTGGCGGGTTTCAAGTCCTTGGATTGCTCAAAGTTCAACGGATGTGTCCAAGTCTCATCGTACTTTGTGTTCCGGGAATACAAGAGATGATCAGGTCTCGTTCATCTATCACATCTAGTGCCGCCGGATTGCGCATCTGTGAAATCGAGTGAAATGTCATATTCGATCTGTAAGATTGACTTCCTCCGGGCATCGTGTGCTACCTTGATTTCATTCCATAAATTACTCAGTCAATCGCCCGTCTTTGAAATCCGCAAAATACGAACTACACCGCTGATTACCTGGGTACACCTCGTCAATTTTCAAACAATACGGCATAGAACGGACTCCCTATACAGACAATTATTGGCAATTTAAAAAGTTAGACATTCCACTATATTTGTACATTGGCATTACCGTGAGCTGTGAGCGAGAAGCCTACCGTCAACAATGCGACGACTGCTCGCCAATTTCTTCATCATCTGCACCTCCATCCTCACCTCAGGGTACTGTTTGCCTCAATTGGCTCATGGTTCCACAATAATACCAAACAAATCAGCTCTTTCTTGGTTTCGGAAGAGAGAAGTACCAAATGGCACGTTCGAAGCTGTCACGTACAAAAAGATTGACGTAACTGGCTCTCACGCCTGGAGGGCGCCGGGCCATAATGACAAGTGCTTCCCGATTTTCTAGTCCTTAACATTGCTAATCACCTCATAGGCGGGGACCATGTCCAGCTCTTAACGCACTCGCAAACCATGGCTATTTACCCCGAAATGGGATCGTGAATATGCTTACAACACCAGGCATTCTCAACGAGGTATATGGTCGGTCTATCTTCAGAGCTCAACTGGGTAATAAACGCTGATGGAGTCAGGAATGGGCGCGGAGTTGGGATTGGTATTGTCTCTGTATGCAACTTTGTTATCCGGTGACATTCTGTGCGTTTTGGCTGCCCTGAATCACAGAAAGTAGCTGATCGTCCCTAGCACCCTTACGTGGAGCATCGGGGATTCTCAACCGAGTTTTCTTAGTCCTTTACTGGGTGGAGGGAAAGGACTTAGTGGATCCCACAACAAGTAAGTTGATCGGAAGTGTATTGACTGCGATGTGCTGACTAGACTAGATATGAAACTGACGCAAGTGTGACGCATGGTGATTATTATTTATTCGATGGCGATGTTAATGTAAGTGTGCTAGTATTGTGCAGATGTGTTCGGTGCCTCAGCTTACTGTTCGTAGTCTGTCCAGATACCAAAGTTCAAGAAATTATTGTCACACCAAGAAAACGAATCGAACCCTAACTATTCACTTGACATAATGTAAATAGCCCTTTTCCCTACTTCGTTGACTACCGTACCTAATACTAACATTGCGGAAGGATACAGCATCGCAAATTCACACTCCAAGACTCGATCTCTACGAATCCTCAATTCTTTTACGGCCCCTTCAGCGGGCTCCTGGTCAGCAACGCTGGCCACTGTTTTGTCCCAGGAATGTTCTCTAACTTCACGAAAGATCATCCGCAAGGCAATTTGTCGAAGAAAATCCTTATGTCCATGTTTGCGGTGTACGAGGACCCCGTTACTGGTGTATTCACGCATAATAAGGGGTGGGAACGTATTCCCGACAATTGGTATCGCCGACCGCCGGGTGGCCTCATTGGAGATTACGGAACGGTCGCTTTTGCAACTGACTTCATCAAGATGGCTTTGAAAGTTCCACAACTACTGAAGATTGGCGGTAATACCGGTAAAGTGAACTCCTTTGTGGGAGTTGATCTTGGTGATCTCACTGGTGGCATATATAATGCGCTCGATCTGCTTGATCCTGCCAAGCTGGTGTGCTTTATATTCAGACTGCTGCTAGTCGCTATTCCAGATCTTTTGCAAGGAGGACTGCTGGGAGGGCTCATTAAAACTGCCTTAAACCTCCTAACCAAGACTTTGCTTCCGCTTTTCGATCCAAAATGCCCTGGAATACAGCAATGGGATAGTGATTTGTTGAAAGATTTTCCAGGAGCTGGAGCAAAGGCATTATAAAGCAGGGTGAATGTCTAATGTATCGATATAGCATGCAGACCAATGGTAGGATGTTGCAACTCTCGGCTACTTTTTTTCTGACTTCTTGTTATTTCATTCCTATATTCTGTGTTTATCTTTGTATGGTATTACCGAGACTGTCATTGTCGTTGTACAAGTGTGTCGAGTAAAGCTGCTTAATATTTTCGTATCGGATTTATGGGTCCGTTACATTGTTGAAGATCAGAGTGCAAAGGCGATCTAGCTAGTCGCTACTCTGACCCATATGATAAGCTCAATATAATCTAGATAATCTCTCAATCTATCTAATCTCGATCTCAATCTGATCTCGGATCTTAGCATCTTAAAACTTTCGCCTTGTCTGTGTAAGATGTTGCCTACCACACGATTAGGTAAACGGCTTGGGTTTTAGTTGGTGATAGCGAAGTCACGAGCGACAACTACGTGACCCTAGAAAAGATGGGGACGAGAGTAGAGGATGGGGAGTCACGGATTTATTTGTTTCTTTTGTTAGTTCAAAGAAGTGATGAAACAAACCCCAGAAAAGATGGCTTACAGTCTGGAGCAAGACAAACTTTCGCCCTGTATAATAACTTAAAAGTTCCAACCACTTATTATGTATGTGAATCCTACATTGAAAATGCAACCAAAGACTGAAAGACATGCGTTATCGCCATTTGAAATTTCGAAAACAATCACTACTTCCCCGGCTTCCTGCGACAAAACCATGCACCGTAGAGCATATACCCCGCCCAATGATATGGCGCCGGTTTCTCTTTCCGCATAGCCAATGCCGCCTTCTGCAAGCCCACCGCCAGATTCACCATTGGTCCTATATCCTTGGGAGCATCCTCATGGAGAAAATACTGATAAAACAGACGCGAAAACAGACGGCCATCCTCCGATTTGATGGGCCACAAAGGCCCGATGGTGGATGGAGCTCCAGCGAGGAGGAACGCAGTGAGAATCCCTAGCGGCTCATCTCTTCCAAGGGAAAAGTCTTGGATCCCAGTCTCGCAAGCAATGATGGTTACATGGGGCGATTGGTTCAACTCCAGATTCTGAATGATCTCTGAGATCGAGAGTTTCTCGGACCCTGCCAAAACGAGGGACTGTTGCTCGATATCGCTTTGGTCGTAGGAGCCATGACCATGAAAATGTATAAGATTCGCCGAGGAAGCGTGGGTCTTGAAGGCGACGGTGCTGAGATTCGGTCCAACTAGTTCGGGGTCACCAAGGTCCTTTGCAAGCCCTCGCAAAGAGGTGTATATGTCATCCTTTTCCTTGATAGTCTCTTCTTCGCTTGACGTGTCCTCGTAGGTACCCATGACAGCAGATTTCCAAGAGCGCGGCATCTCCGCTCCAGGCTTGGGTGCCGCGAGGCGACGAAGGCATTGGACTAGTACCATAAGTGATGGTGTATAAACTACAGGATTTCGCTCAAGAAGCAACGTCTCTCCAAGACTAAGTGCATGCAGAGGAAAGTTATGCAACTGCGCAGTCGGACATAGAACTAAAAGATCGCCCTCCTCCGAGCACTCAGTGAGTGGAGCAACGACTGCATTGAGGTTATCCAGATACGCTTGTGCATCGCGCCCGTATAACTTGCGTCGGTACCCATCCGTCCATTGAATGACCTTCTCGTACGACACTCGTATGGATTGTTGGGAATATTTCGGGTCCCAGTATTTTCGGGATTCATCCGTGAACTCGATGCTAAGAGCAACCAACACGAATGGTTCGTCATCGTCGTGGGTCAAAACCCAGTCGATGAATACCACCTTCTTTGCTGTTGCAGTCTGTACAAACCACATATCATCGTCAGTCGCGGTCACCGGGGGAGAAGGCTTCCTAGCATGGCCGTGAAGCTCGTCAAGTCCATCAGCAATCGCACGAGCTTTTGTTCTTTGTGCCCACAACCAAGTCAACTCGGGGTCCCCCAGGTGGTAACAAGCCGACAGAGCTTCTTTCAACAGGAAAGTTGGGTTGCTGGCAACGAGCAACTCTTGTTTCCTCTTCAAATTCTCCAAACGGGACCCACAAGCGAGCTGTTCCCTCAGCATGTCCTGCGCCTGGAGAGCTTTTTCGATGATTGACAGCAGAAGATAATGTCCTTCCAACAAACTCTCAAATCCCGCCTTATGCCAAATGTGCTTGTCTTCTGGTTCTATGAGGAAAAGTATGGTCATAGAAGTCACTTGGAACATGGCCAGATGCAACCGCTCTAATGCGCCCCCCTTCTTTTGAACCTTTGCCTCCTTTTGTTTTCCGATATCCACTATTTTCTCTAACATGGTGGAGGAGTTGTGCTTCACGGCGAGAGCAAGTAGATGAAGGCACTCCCAATAACTGGTTTGCTCGGCTAGCGTTGTCGTGTCGTAGGCTGTCACATCAGGCAGGCCGTCTGCTCCCGAATTGGATTCGTTAAATAAGAGAATCGTAGTTTTAAGGAATTTTATTTGACTTTGAAGCGTTCTCGCGCGTTCTCGACCAGTAACTTGTCGACAATTTTCCTCTGCAAGTGCAAGAAGTTTATGGAGATCTTCAACCATCTCCTCACTCTCTAGTTGGTCCAATCGACCTATTTTCTCTTCGGCTTCGAATATCAGCAGGTATTTCTCGGCTTGCGAAAGATAAAATCGGTCCATTTCCACCGTTAGATATTCCCTATCGAAGTTCAAACTTGTTTGTTCACCAAGGTGCTCCAGGTCGTCCACGTCCTCTAAATTCGTGATTCTCGACTGCAGCACTTTGATCTTATTCTGGAGACGACTTAAAGCGGCTTGATCGGACTGGACGGCAAAATGTAGGTAGGACTTGAGTAACTTTAGGTAGGCTAATCTCGGGTAGTGCGGCAGTCGTTTCTTACAAAAGAGGGTATGGAAAACTAGAACCCGTGCCGCAGACTGCTCGGATTTCTTAAGGCACTTTTTAGAATACTTGAAATATCTCCGTGCGTGATATAATGCGTCTTCGTATTGGTCGAGCATCAGGTATTCTGTCCATTGTTGCTCGTGGTAGCGCCCTAGGGAGGGGAGTTTTGAACACCAGGAGGATTTCAATATGTCTTGTCTTTCTTGCCGTGCTTGCGCAAGATGAGGTGTCATGGAATTCAGAAACTCGCATTTGCGGAACTGTACTTCGAGTAAACCGACCTGATCTTCGCACTGTTTAAGGATATTCTGAAATCGGTCGTATAACTCAATGCCGATTGGCATCCTCCAGTCGGAGGATGTCAGATCATGATGCAGCTCAAAGGCGGCATCTAGTGCCCACGCTGACTTCTCGAAGTATCCCTGCTGAATGTATTGATTCGAGATTGTCATAAGGTTCTCAATCCGGTTCTTTAAATCGGACGTCCCAATCTCCAGGTACCTCAAGCGGGCAACACTTGCATCAGTGGATCCTGTGTTGTGCTCTACCTCTAAAGCGAGTCTCCCAATAGCTTGCGATCTCTCTCTAACTTTACCGTCTTTTATTTTGCTAAGCTTGGCTGAGATCTGCAACAACTTGACTGAGGCATCAACCCTTGCCGGCCCCTGATCTCTTCCAACAAACTCGGACAATATTTTATAAGCCACCTCCTGGTCCGCAAAGTTATCCACTAAATCCAGCGCTTCAAGCTGCAACCCCTCAAATTCGAACAAAGCCTGGGCAATCGTGGCGTCGAGGACTCTTTGAGTTTTTTCGTTGATAGGAAGTTTTCGCTTATGTTTTCTGTTGCCATAACTCCTAATAACTTCAAAGATCATTAGGCAATAGTAGACAATCCGCATCTGTTATTGGCTTCCATTTAGCAAGAGTGCATCATGATCACAAAAAGAATAATGTACGTACTTCAATTTCGGAGATACAGTTTTCAAGTTCATCCTCCAAGGAATCCCATATCTCCCTAACGATGTCTACCGCTTCGGCAAGTTTGCAATCCGTTATGATCTCAACGTATGCTTTTTGGATTCGGAGAAGTTTTATATTCAACTGTTCTCCCGAACACAATTCCAGAGGGTACACGGCTTTAGCCGCTTTATAATTTCCGTTCAAAATATGGACGCGTGCCATCTCCGTGAGGATCATTGCCTGAGAAAGCGAGTCGGTCTGGACAGACGACAAGGTCGCCAAAGCACCCCGATAGTCTGCAACTAGGCATCTTTCCCGACTGGTCTTGATACATCCGCGAAGTAATTCTGAATTACTCTCCGACATAGTGGCGTTCATCGTTGTTTGAGTTGTTCTTAGCAAAAGATGTTTGAGGTACAGACCGGAGGTGCTCAGATGAGGATGTTGGAATGAATTCGAGAGCAGAGTGGAGAGATTAGAGGGTTTGAGTAGCTTATCACCTCTGTACCAATGGTCAGACACCGCAAAACATGCGCCATATAACACATGGTTCGTCCCCCCACCCACACTTCATAGGTCCGGGGTTACACTGCAGAGCCAGGTCACAGACGCAAAAGCAAACAAGCTGTATCAGTTCATTTTTAGTTACCCCGCACGGAGTTCCTTATGGTGTCAGCCGGTATCTGGTGTCTCTACCGGCCACGGAAAGATCTCTTGTGTGCTCGCACCGAAGACCTTCAACAATGTCCGTATCCCCATCACCCTCCGAACACCCGCCACAAATCGATCTCATCCTCGGCCCCCCCGGCGGCGGCGAACTTAAACCCAAGGACTTCTCAGCGGTCGACCCCGTCAGCCGTGAGAATATCTACGAAGAAGAGCTTGGCAAACACACCCACCTGAACGTGCAACTCCACTTGGCGCAATTCGGAGTCTATGACGGCGAGCCAGCGGCGCTTCTGGTGTTTCGGTTTATTTTCCAGTACCGCTCGGGGCGGAAACGCATCACGGCAGTGAGCATCAATGCACAGTTCCGGACGGAAGGCCCAGAGGCCATCCCTTATGTTGTGAGCCTGGCACCGGAGCAAGTGAATGGCGAGATCTTCGAGGAGCAGTGCACTCACGCTGTGAGTGGCGGAGTTCATCTCGGTGCTCCATATCTCGGGGCAGGTTTCCAGGCGAATACCGGTGGCACGTTTACCAGGCAACACGTACTATCGCTCCAGGGATCTAGGAAGAGTTCGGATCTGAAGGGTGCTGTATATGATAGGGTCGTTTGGGATTGCGAGGAAACGAGGAAGAAGGCCAAGGGGATCATTCCAAAGTATCTTGGGGCCGTAATAGTCAAGTGTAGCGGACGGTTTTCGGCTACTTTTGACGTAGATGTGACCCAAGCTTCTTGGTTGTCGAATCTGCAATACAAGTACGAAACTTTGATCGGACGGGGAGAATCATGTCCTATTGTCTTTGACCGCGCAAGGCCATTTGGAGAGCCGGTCACGGACATAACCGATTTCAAAGAGCTGGATTTGGATAAACTCATTTCTGAAGAACCGGCCCGCCTGGTACTCCGAGCACCACCGAATAATCAAGAGATGCTGGAAACGCCGGTCCAGACGGGTATATCTCCGGGCAATGCACAGGCAGACACGTCTACAGGTGAGGCGAGCGACTTTCCCACCACTGCCTACTATAACCAAGTGAATGCCCTGCTACTTTATTGGGAAGAGGATGACCTTGGGTGTAAGAAAGAAATCGACAAAGTACGAGAAACCTTTGAAAACCGTTTCTATTATCGTACGCAAACCTTCGTTATACCATCACAACGCTCGCAGGCAAATTTACAGAAGGCGTTATCCGACTTTGTGATGGAAACCGCATGTAGGTCAGGCCTGACCGTCATTTATTATGCCGGCCATGGTGCCCCGGACAATGGGTCTGACGAGAGATTAAGTAAGCTCATTTGGGCAGCGTGAGTATCCGAATGCCAGACCAAATGCTTGTGAACTACCTACTAACTATTGATATAGGAAAGAAGAAGGTGACCCTACCTTGACGTGGACGGATGTTCAACCCACACTTCTTAGCGCTGAGGGCGATGTGTTATTGCTTCTTGATTGTTGTCACGCCTCCTTAGCAGTACGGAGTCTACATGGCGCTACCGTTGAAGTTCTTGCTGCCTGTGCCCTTAACGTCCGCGCCTTAGGGGTTGGCAAGCAGTCGTTCACAACTGCTCTTCTGTCGGAGTTGAGGCGCGTAGCACGTTCGAAAACTACTATAACAGTGGAGGCTCTTTTTTGGTGGCTTACCACCGACGTTGCCCGACTAGTTGAAATGCCATATCGTTGGGGAACGTCCAGAATTCATCAACGGAGCATCGTATTGCGCCCTCTTTCGGCTCCATCTGGATCACCGGAGCCGGAGGCATCACTAAGTGCGAATTAGAAACGCGTATGGATCTCTCAACGGTTAGTCTTAGTCCTAGTCTCCGTACGTATCGCTCAGCGAGTCATCATGGCTCTAACCTGCGCGGGGCAAAGATTTGAAACCCTAGTCGCCGGACTTGCCTTGCTTACCTCTTATGCTTATTACTTATTCTGTATCTATTCTATTATCTATGCATATGTCGATAGAAAAAATAATAAAACAGAAGTTAACAGACATGTTTCCCTCCTCACTCGTTACCACCGCGTTCAGCATATCTTCCATGAAGTTGTCGAATTCTAATGCGAATTGACTGTACTAACAAACACAACAAGTACTGCCCCGTATCTGCACACTTTGTGTTAGGTACAACTCAACCCAGTATGTTCATTCACTTACGCAGCAGTTGCGGCAAACACTTCAGCCTTGCGAGCACGTGTGAGTACCGCCATAGTGAGCGAGAAGACGAATGTAGACACCAAAACTATCAGAAGTTTCACCAGGGGTTGGCGAAAGAAATACAAGAATGCAACAGGCAGCGAGAGGATTGTTGTAGCCAGGAATGCAGTCAGACAACGTGCGAATGTTTCGATGCGGGAATTCGAAAACAACATTATGTTCTCATCGTCTGTGATCAAATGCCTTCTCTGTGTACTTTAGTCACGGACCATAGAAAGGATTCTGGGTCTATGCATACCGGGTTTTCTATGAGCTATTCTTGAGGTTAGTACTATCCTTCCAGGGTGGCTGCAGAATTGGAAACGGACCTTTCCATATCCCGCTTTATATAACCCCGACTCCACCAGCCAGTCCAACACACCGCTATCGGTTTTACTGGACAACGCAACGAGGTCCGCCGGATCGTTCAAATGTTCGCTTTCCGCCGCAATCAACGGCTTTGTCCCGCCCAACCAGTTGAGAACACTTTTTAGGTTCCATGAAGTCGCCGAAGGCAACTCAAGCACAGCACGGAAATTCATGAGCAACGTATCTAGATTACTTCCACAGTAAGCACCCACCTCGTCTACTCATGAGTCACACGCACCGTATTCAGCTAGCTTCTCATCAATCTGGCGCATAAGGTCCTTCCTTTGCGAATTTGCATCTAGACGCCATGAGCTTAAATATACTTGTCGAGTCTCTGCCGTATCTATAGTGGCAAGTTTCGCCTCCAGATCGCAGAGCTCTGCTTGCTTGTGCAGTAATGAGCGAGCCCGTAGTGTCCCAAATCGGCGGAATATTGCAAATGTGGGGTCGGCATTGACAAAGGCGGCATATCGTGGGTACCCTCGACGGTGGTTTTCCACTGGAATTGAATTGGTTCAGCAATGATATACGGGTTTGTGGAGATGAATGCGGGGCATGCCTTTGCTCAATGATCGGAATATGGGTAATTGCTTTTCTTTCGAGCTCAAGGCGGCGCGTATGGCGCGTCCAACTGCACGCACTAACCGGAGAGACGTCTCGACGAACCATCGTTTCCCGGATGGCTCGGGAACTGTAGGATCGATAACAGGTCCCATTGATCTATCTCTAGCTTATTAATCTGGCAGGTGTGCAAGTGGGTGAAAGTTGGAGGAAGAATCAAAACTTAAGGTCGAATTTTTTAATTCTTCAGCCCCGCCAACTCGGCCGGACACCGCGATTCCCAACAAACCGTAGGGATAACTGGACAGCTACGATTCCTACCGTTAAGCTGGTGCCCACAGCCTAGTAGTTTGTGTAGCATCAACAATGAACATGGCCAATTGGAAGTTCCCACGTCCTGCGCATAAATAGGTTCCAGCCTCGCCGAAAAAGCGATTTCCAAGCTCACTTCTGAAAATTCCGGCGTGGGTTCTCCGTGCATGAACCAACCTTGTCTGCAGCCTTCACCCCCGCTCGCGCGTTGCAATACCCTCCCGTCCCATCCGAACTCTCAATTGACGACTGCAACTGTTTGTGACCTCACGCGCAGAACTCAAGCCTCAGTACTGTATTGTTTATCCCTCTCCTAACTCTCACTTCCTCTTCAACGTCTCTCCTTCCACCACACCCTCAACCTCCGTCCCAGTAGTCAAACAATAAAGCAAATACTTCTCACTCCCGAGCACTTGCCTCACCGTATACGGACCCGTCTCCCTCTCGTCCACTACCATATACACGATTTCTTCTTCCTGGAACAGCGATTCTGTCGGATACTAGCCGCTCATTAGCAGCTACCATATAAGCTAGACGGACATCATACACCCGTTTCGGTTTTATATTTCTTCACCCGCGCGCGGCGGTCAGATGGTTTTGTTTCCGTGTCTTCGGGATCAGAGGCCTAGAGGCGGTTAGCTATGAGGCGTCGAGGGCGGGTGTAGGATACAAACACTGTCCTCATCGCTGGAGTCGGAGGTTATCCGCCGCGCCCGGTATGACTTGACCTTGAGTTTGGGCTGCAGCTGTGGTGTATTTGATATTTTGGAGACTGTGGTGCGAGACTGGGTGGCCATGGAAGTCATGGTATTTCGGAGGATTTGTAAAAGTACAACTTGGAAAGAAACAGCTTCGAGGAGACCAAGTGATTGTCTCGGATTTAAATACGCGGCATTTGATAGCAGAATCTCAGATATCCTGTGCCAAGAGAGGACTCTGTACATGAAGCTATTTATTTAAGTATATAGATAAGGTCGCAGCTGCTTTATAATCACCATGATAGAAGAAATCTGGTGCAAACGCAAGCTATGGAGGTTGGGTAGAATTGCACAGCACAGCATGAGTAATCCAGACATCCGGATGCTGCAGGATGCGTATATGTTGTGTATGTAGGTTCAAGCCTTGCAAAGGGCTAATTTCACTCAGCTAGGCAGCAATTTGATATGCCGTGCGGTAGAGAGAATACTGGTGACCGACAGATGCATTCGGGTGCACTCGGCCCGATCCATACACGAATGAGCAGAGCACGTTGTAGACGAACCGGGGATCTGTGGCCGTTTTATTGATAATCACGTTATATTAGGCTTCCATAATTGCAGCCATGTCACACTCCACTCCACCATCCTCTTAAGAAGGAAGACTCACCATGGAATTCATCCACATCTGCATCATACACTCCTCTTCCTAGCCAGATACTGCACTACTGGTGTACTTTAAGAGCGTGCTCGCTCTTCCCAGCTATCTGCTCTCATATGCAGTACCCATCAAAGCAGGCCGGTGTCCTCGTTCCCGCCGCACACATCAACAGCACACCAAAAAAAACTCATACTAAACCCACCCACAAGCCACAAGATTACCGTAGCCTGGTCCAGTCCAGGGTGAGTTCCCTCTACTCTGGTGTCTTCTACGATACCGGGCAATCATGCCGACTAAGACGTAAACAAGAGCTCGTGCAATGTGGTAACACATTTTTAGTTCACAGTAAATCATTCTCACTGCGTACTCTGCATTACAGCATATTGCGTAAGGTATATGATCCTTGAATGCACAGGTGCACATTTACACGCCAGGATCGACCGATTGTACCTCAATTAGAAGACAAACGCGGGTGGTTGGACGGTTGACCGGAGCAGATAATAATTGATCAAGGGGAAGCTGGCATGCATAATGGAAGGGAAACACAGATGTTGGCAACGAGGCGAATGCAGGCAATCCAACGTTGGTTGAGTAAACAAGACATTGGAAAGGTGTCCTACCCTCTCACAAACCCAAAGTACTGTTCGACGAGGTCCCGAGTGACGAGTCCACCCATTTAGGATGGACTATCCGTGATCGGTATCGGCAGTCAGTGCCATGGCGTTTCTCAGCCAAACAGCTAATTCACTACCGACTTTCCCCCACTTTCTTTCTGAAACGCATCGCGAGATGTGTTGACAGATGCCGAGCAAGACGCGCTTCAAAGTACTTCGCAGAGCAAGTTGAGGCGGCGTAAAACCTTCGCACATACCCTCCCATCGCTCGCCTCGAAACGACACTCTAAAAGGTTGAGCTTTTAAATTCCCTAATACATCACCACCCATGATCCCTTATCTGTCTGTTCGTCTGTCCGTCATACATATATCATCCTCGTTCCCCCTCTGTAAGGTAAGTAATCCAATCCATCTCTCATCACGCAAAAAAATAAGTCTACATTGTGGCACTCCGACAAAAAACTCCCCAAACTGAAAACGCAAACAGAAACAATCACGTAGCCCAAAAGCCAAGCAAGGAACCCCGGAAAAAATGTTGAATCAGTTCATGCATTTCTACTTCCCTCTACCCATCTACCTCACTAAGCACTGAGATATATGATCGTTTAGCAGCAATCCACAAAGTCGTCGTCGCTATCCCCATCCTTCGGCACCGCTGTCTGCAAATCCTTCATATTCTGGAGCCCACTATCACTGAGCTTTCCGGCGGGGGCAACACCCCGATTGGTCGGTACCAGCGCGGGACCTCCGTGTGAAACTACATGGTTCTTTTCCACCGGCGCCGAAAAGTCTATCAAACCCGACTCCCCCCGAACATGCTGTGACGGCAAGGGTTTTGCGGTGCCTGCCATATCAGCTTGAGGATGGTGGGGCGGTATGTCATATTTGCTCGATCGGCGCTCACCATCGACTATCGGCGCTATCGAAAGTATCTGCTTGATTTGGTCTTCCGGTGAGGCCACCTCGTCGCTGGGGGGCGTTAGTCATCGGATGTTAAGGGAAGGGAGTAGGAGGTACATGTGAGTTGCTAGGATATAGTCCAAGGCATCCTCTTCCCCGGTCCCGGGCTCTACAGGTCTAAAGAATCGGGGCTGCCATTCAACACCATCGGCTTCCCTAAGCCGTGCCTCCTCTCGTTGGCGATCTTCAACTTTGAGCTTTTCTTCAGTAGCGACATCTTGGTCTCGCCTCTTCAACGCTAAAACTACGGGATTCCACAATCTTTGTGACTCTCGTTCGTCTTGCTTCTCGATCGGTCTGACGGATGGCGGTGTTGGGGATGCGTGAGTTGCGTCAAAGAGGAGTTCGCGTTTTCCAGTCTATTCCACGTTAACCTCCACCTTTGGATATGCCAGAGATTACTCACTGTTAAATCCTTGATATACATCTCTCCATTCCAGCTGCCCGAAATCTCGTACAGATTCTCCCCGGTACTTTCTCGTTTGATGTGACCCCCAATAGCATTGTATGCGCCGGTGAAGAAACCCTTGACCTTGAACTCAATGTCCGCAACGAGGTCCAACTCTGTACACCGCACATATGAATGGTCTCCAAGCTCATACTTCATTTTTCCAAATAGTATGCCTCGGACGTACATGTTGGGTTGGGTGAGAATGTACTTTTCACCGCCGCCTTGCTCACCTACCGTAGCTCCCCGATTCAGCAGCCGCAGTATAACAATCGAAGTGTTCATCATCGATGCCGCGGAATTTCCCAGGAACCTGGACTGAGGTTTCAGAGTTCCGTCGATCCTGATGTGGTGTTGCGGAGACATGTAAAAGTACGACGACTTCGGGGGATGGTGAGATGTTTGTTCAGAAATGTAGAATGCTTGTGTTCCAGGGGCAACTTCGAAATCCCAGTGACATGTGAACCATTCCCCAAGAATTGGATTTAACGGCTTCTTGACACCCCTATTGAAATTAGATATTGCATGCGAGCTACCGAAAACAGACCTACGCAGGTTTGATGTGCCAGCCACTCAGATAGAATTTCAAAACTGATATGAATCTCTTTTCCGGATCATCGAACGTGGACATCGGGAGCAAGGTTTCTGGGTGTTGCATAAAGCTGTTTACCGTTATCATCTGATTCTGCGTCATGTGTTACCTCCGGAAACGACATACTTTGTAATCCGCTCCAGCATACTCTTCGGCTCCAGAATGAACGTAGGGAGGGTGATGCGACTCAAGTCCGCGCCTGGCCGCAACTGCGAGATTATGGACATGAGCACTATTCCACCAGTAAGCAACTGTAGTCCCGCAGGCAAGCTATGAGATTGCAAGCTACTGACTGCTTTTCTCGCTATCGTCCACAACCATCTCCTCCTCTGATTCCACTCGTTCCCCATCTGTTGATTTGCTGCCTACCCCATCGAATCCCAAACACGTCAGTGACTAGGCGCCCAGCGTTGTATAGGAAGACAAAGCCGGTTCAGGGATGTTTGACTGCAGCACTCCCGTTGTGAGGCTCGTCCCGAGAAAGACCTGCGGCGGGTTTACTAACTTCCCAACGAAGACCTCCGACGGCCATGGTGCGAGGTTGCGGGATCACGATATCCGCCTACTAAGCCGCTAAACATCGGTTCGAGCTCTTCGAGGGATTGTGGTGGCAGGAGGAGGAGTACGCAGTACGATATACTGTAATTATTCTAGACACACAAGCCAGAGTCAGACAGCACAATCGTTGAGAACGGTGGAACGGTAGAACGGTTGGGGGGGGATGCTAGATAGGAGTTGGCTCAACCTTCAGAAAGAGACGTCGTAAGTACCGTGGTGTGCAGGGGAAGAATAATTTGTTGGCTCGTTCGGCAAGGAACCACAGAAGGGGCTTGGCGCTGGAGGGGTAGCGTCCCGCTGCAAGGATGCGAGAGATTATGGTTAACAAGCGTTTCTCTACAGGCAGACGATGGACAGAAGTGAGGTGGACGAGGAGGCGAGAGGCGAGGAGCACAACCAAGCCTGTTGCTGTGGGCTGTTTGATAGGTGCTAGCCGTTTGATGAACGTGCTACGTCAATGCGGCTCGGCGCCCGGTTTGAACCGAATGGCAATCTGATCTGATACTAGTCGGTTACCAATTTGATCACTCGAAGCTCCAGCGAATCGCACACGTATCCGGGAGAGCTAATATCCGCATCCCTAGCCAGCCAAATCAGCTGTGCAACTGCCGGCGCCCTAGTCCACACAGCAGCGGCGCCACACTTGCCACGGCAGCCTCAGCCACAGGGGGTATCTACCCCACCTTATCCTGACGATAGACTCACGTGCAGCAGAGCCTCGCGATGCCCGCAATTGAGAAGTCGTGGGACAGCGCGCAGGCAGAGCAAGAGGAATCAATTGGTCTGGTCTGGTGGGAAATAGGCATCTGCTTCATCTATCCGTGGCTGCAGGCGACGAATGATTGAACGCGAGCACATGAGAGAGACCGGTGGAATCAAATGGATTCCTCGTTTGCTTCTGGAAGGTTCGTTCCACAACCCCGCGCTTAGCCCCGGTGACATACATACACTCCAGACCTCTCTCCCAATCCTCGCCTCACTTTCAACATAGAAACTCTACCGCACGACATAGCACTACTACTTGCAATCTTCCCTTCTTCTTTCCACCAACCACTACTGCAGTCTTCGTCTCGATAATCTATTACCATGGCTGACAAGGTACATCGTGATAACTTAGTCTCCTCGGACCATCCGCTAACAAAAAAACACTAGCTTAAAGCTGAAGGAAACGTGGCCTTTGCTGCAAAGGATTTTGACAAAGCTATGTATGTTGTGAAGGCCTCTCTGATCTCTCGTTGGGCTCCTTACTGACGCCACCACCTAGTTCTCTGTTTGCCCAGGCAATCGAACTCGACCCAAACAACCACGTCCTCTACTCGAATCGATCCGCATGTTATGCTTCTATCAAGGACTTTGACGGTGCCTTGAAGGATGCTATCAAGACCACCGGTATGTCCTTAATTCAATGCATGGGATCAAGAACTACTGCTGACCTTATGGTCTGTAGAATTGAAGCCGGACTGGGGTAAAGGATTTTCAAGGAAGGGTGCCGCTTTGCACGGTCAGGGCGATTTGGGTATGTTTCCATGCACCTTCTTTATCTTCTCAGATTCTAACTCCTGCAATAGTTGGCGCCTTGGATGCATATGAGCAAGCACTCAAAGTTGAACCCACGAATGCACAGGCAAAAGCCGGACTTGCCGCAGTCAATGAAGCTATCCGCCGCGAGGCAGAGGAGGATGGACAGCAGCCCGATCTCGGGCTCGGCTCGATCTTCTCGGACCCAAATTTCATCACTAAACTTGCCGCGAACCCCAAGACCTCGGCACTCCTCGGTGACGTTGAGTTCATGGCTAAGCTCAACCGTGTTCGACAGAACCCGAATGCCATCCAGGAGGAGCTCAGAGATCCTCGGATGATGCAGGTTATTGCTGTGCTACTTGGAATCCAGATGGAGATGCCGTCTAACGCTGCCGAAGCTGCTGCGGCGGCCGCCGGTACCGGTGCGAGCGAAGACACTGAGATGCCCGATGCGCCAAAGAAGGCTACTCCTCCGCCTTCTTACCAGGAATCTGCAGCGGAGGATGATGAGGCAAAGGCAAAGAAGGAGGCAAAGGCCGCCGCAGATAAGGAGAAGGAGATTGGCACGGAAAACTACAAGCAACGCAAATTCGATGTTGCTATCGAGCACTACTCCAAGGCGTGGGATCTGTACAAGGACATCACCTACCTAAACAACATTGCCGCTGCTAAGTTTGAGGCTGGTGACTACGACGGGTGTATCAAGGAGTGCGAGCGTGCAATCGAAGAGGGTAGAAAGATGCGCGCAGACTTCAAACTAGTTGCAAAGTAAGTTCTCACCATAAATTTACCATCAACACACTCTTAACACATAACACAGGGCATTCGGCCGCATCGGTACCGCATACCAGAAGCAGGGTGACCTCGCCAAAGCCGTCGAATACTACCAACACTCACTCACCGAGCACCGCACCCCCGACATCCTAACCAAGCTCCGCAACGCCGAGAAGCAAAAGATTGAGGAAGAGCGAAACGCTTACATCGACCCCGCAAAGGCCGACGAAGCCCGTGAGGAAGGTAACCGTCTCTTCAAAGCCGCCGACTTTGCTGGCGCCGTCAAGGCATACACGGAGATGATCAAGCGCGCACCCGAGGACCCCCGCGGTTACTCCAACCGTGCTGCTGCCCTGCAAAAACTCATCTCCCTTCCCGAAGCCATCAAAGACTGCGACCTCGCTATCAAGATAGACCCCAAATTCATGCGCGCCTACATCCGTAAAGCCCAGATCTATCTCGCCATGAAGGACTACAACAAGTGTCTCGACGCCTGCGACGAGGCTACCGCTGCTGACACTGAGCACAAGCACACCCGCGAGATCGAAGACATTAGCCGAAAGTGTATGCAAGTCATGTACTCCGCGCGGGATGGCGAGACGGAGGAGCAGACGATGGAGCGTATCCAGCGCGACCCAGAATTGGTGTCTATCATCAGTGATCCCGTAATGCAGAGTATCCTCCAGCAGGCGAAACAGAACCCCCGCGCGCTGAATGAGCATATGAAGAATCCGATGATTGGAACGAAGATTAGAAAGTTGATTGCTGCTGGTGAGTCCCCCCTATAACCAAATATCCCCTTGCACGTAGAACTGATGGTGGGTGATAGGTATCATTCGACTTGGTTGAGTCACGTAATATGGATGGGAGGGAGGGGGACCGGTAGATGTACGCTGGCGGTGTGGTTCGGCCACTCGTTAACATTTTGTTAGGGCACCCTTTTGTCTTGTAATATCACAATGCTTACCCCTTCCTTCCTTCCATTCCTTCACTTCCTTTCCTTCCTTCCTTCTCTCGTTCCTTTGTTATTTGTTGTAGTTAGCGGAATTAAAAGCTTGGGTTCAATTACTGCGTTCTGAATAACTCTTCGTGGGCACTGAGTATAATGCTTGCGGGTTCCTTTCGTGCCTGGATATCTTCATCGAGTGCGTATGTGGATAGAGGGAAAGTTACATAGATAGAGAGTGACATTTTATGCTCATCAAAGTCATGGAGTTTGAACCGGACCGGCGTGGGTATCATCGCAGCCATAGTTCCATCGATAACCCATCTCACAGCCCACTAAACTTTTACATGCCTCTCTGCGAGGTATCTAATTCACCTGGAGAAGATCTTACGTAGTGCAGTGTGCACAGGGTATCACTCGCGCGCGTTGATTTTTTTGGCGGAGGGGTATGTTATTCCCCACTAACAGTTTGTTGGGTTGGTGGGTACTATGACGTCGAGCCGGTGTGGAGCATGTTTGCAAGATGAATACTTGCATTGTTGCTTGGGGTTATGAGACGATTAGAAGCACACGTTTGCTCGGAAACCCTACATGATATTATACCCGTCAGATCTTGGAATTCGGGAGTATATTACTAGGATTGCGTAAGTTCAAGTCTGCCAGACCTCCGGCTCTTACCTGATCTCACTTGTCATCCCCTACGCTTTATGTAAGTTTCGCCGAGTGAGAGCAGCTCCTGCCCAAACCCCAAGAGAGACACTGTGCCTAGGTGGAACCGGAGAAACAAACAAGAAACATACAAGAAACATACAAACAACGAAGAAGTTCAGTAACCGTATCGTATTGCGAAGCCTATCGCAGTATCGCAGTTGTAATAGTAACAGGTATCCCGCCTTACTTGTACAAATCTCTCCCAAAAGTCGAAACAGTACATGTACACATCTCGGAACACAGCAGGGAAAACCCACCGTACAAACCTCTCAGAAATGCAAGAAATGCAGTATCGTAAGAAACAGATACGGCCGTACAAGTCTCCCAAAAGAAACCTGAAGACAAAAAACAGAAACAAGGGGGACCTTCGTACACAGGCACATCCCTCTCAGAAAACAGAGAGACCACCCGTATAAATCACTCCCAGAAAAACAATCGTACCCAGAACATCTCCCCCAAAAGAAACAAGAAGATCTCTTCCAAAAGAAACAAAACCACCGAATGAACATCTCTCTCAGAAACTAGAAAGACCTTCGCACTCACTCACCTCCCAGAAGCAGAAAAACAGAAAAGCAGGAAAACAAGACCGACCATCGTATGCAGGGACACCTCTCCCAAAAAAAACAAGTTAAAAATCACTGAACGAGTATCTCTCCCAGAAACCAGAGATATTTTTGTATAGAAAACAGAAGGGGCCTTCGCACATACCTCTCCCAGAGACAACACCATTGAATATTGGCTTCACATCTCTCAGAATCCCTCATACTCATCATCCACGTCCTCATCCTCAGGCTCGGTAGTCTGAGCGCCATCAAGGAAATGTCCAAAACCCAGGGCCCTGACCTGTTCCTCAGTAAGCAGCCTCGGCTCACCATCATCAGTAAAATCCAAGATACGATCTGGCCTGAACGGGGAAGCAGGCGGGGGAGGGTTGCGTTCATCACGTAGGCGCATCTCCTCCAAGACCTCCGCAACGCTCTCTATCATCGGGATGACGAAGGGGGCGGGTGGAGCTGAGACGGTCTGAACTAGCTCTTGACGTAGACGCGGTTGGACAAGCTGAGCGAATTCTTCATCTGCAGCCCGAGTGTCCGGTTCCTCTGGATGGGTGCCGTAGGTAAACGTCTGGTCTGCGTCACCGAATTCCAAGGTCGGCATTGTCACCGTGCGCTGCAGGTTCTCTTGCTGCTCAAGAGTCAGGGGAGGGGTTTGAGGCAGCTCATGCAGTGCACGCGGTTGGTTCCTAGTCGGAGTCTGCTGCTGAGGAGGGGTCCCCGAATGGCGAGAGACGGCCTGGTCGCGGTTCTGCTGCTGCTGAGGAGAAGGGTGGCTCGCCGAAGGGTAGTAATGGTGAGAGGCGGCCCGGTGTTGCTGAGCAGGGAGAGGACGGTTCTCCTCGGGGATCGGGACGATCTGGCCATGATTCTGTTGCTGAGGAGCGGCCTGACCAGGGTTCTGTTGTTGAGCAGGAAGAGGGTGGTTCTCTTCGTGGCCCGGAACGATCTGGCCATGGTTCTGTTGCTGAGGAGCAAGTTGACGATTCTCCTCATGGGTCGGGACGACTACCTGACCACGGTTCTGCTGCTGATGAGCGTTTTGACCATAGTTCTGTTGCCGTCGCCGCGCGGCCTCCAAGCGCTGGTCCATGATCACTTGCGATGTTGGAAACGGTGCAAACACCTGTTCAGGGTCAAGGTCCAACTCGCGATGGAGGCGATTCATGTCCTCAGCACGCTGCTGGTGGTGAATTCGTTCCGCCTCATGGTCCGGGACCACCTGAGCGCGGCGTGGTGTTTCACGAAGCATCTGAGCGCGGCGTGGTTGTCCGAGAGGCATGAGATCCCACCACTGTAAGAGCTGTTGCTGACGGGGTTCCGGTTGCTGATGTGGTTGTTGATATGGTTGGTGGAGCTGTATAGGCTCTTGTTGAAGGGTTTCCACTTGCTGATGTGGTTGAACGACGGGGTTGTCACTGCCTTGACCTCGTTGCTGATGTGAGTGGTGGGGAGAGTTACCATTGCCCCGACGTCGACCCTGCTGAGGAAGGAAACGTACTAGTTCCTGGTTGTGGTTGGGGTCGAATTGGCGCCCTGGATGCGCATGCTGATAGTGACGATCTTCACTCACGATCTTCCGAAGCTGCTGTGGATGAAACGACATAGCACGCTTCATACGCCTCTCAAGTTCTTGCTGTCTCTCTTTTTCTGTCTCCGCGAGGGCCTCACGGATCTCCTTCATTCCCTCGCTTTCCTCTTCTTTCTCCGGTTCTTCTGGTTTCCTCTCCTGTTCGTGGAAACGGCGCATGCGTTCAGCACGAAGCTCTTTCTTGGGACTCTGTGGCGGCTGTTCCGCAGAACTTGGGGCCTCTCCGATGGCTTTGGGGCGCTTTTCCTCCAATAACAACATTCGGCGGTCTTCAGCCCGTTGACGGTTCTCTTCTTCTTCCTCGGCTTCGGCGACATACTTTTCAAAGTTACGTTCTCGCTCTTCGAGGCGCTGTTGCTGCTCGACTGCCATTTGACGTTGACGGAACGGGGAGGGCTGGATGGTAAATGGAGGCGGCGACGGTTGGCTGCTGCGATCGAGGATTGGCATGCGGGGAGAGGGGACAATCTGTGGGATATTAATAGAAGCGGAGCAGAGATGGAGGGGAGGGGGAAGATACGACTGCGGAATGGTTGACTGAGAATGGATTGTCAAAGTCCCGAGGGGGGGGACCCCGATTCCCCGGGTAGGGATTCCACGGGTTGTTGGACATGATGGGGACGCGGTGGGTGTAGTGATATGCGGCAGGAGAGAGGTGGGTAATTTGATAAAGACTTGAGTCAAAGATGGATGAGTGGATGGACAGAAGGAAGAACGGATGGTGGTAGATTGGTGGTGATAGACAGATTGACACGTCAGTGTGAAATTAAGGATGGGTGAATGGCTCTGCTTGTTCGTATGTGTGACGTGCGGCCATGGCGGCCATGGCGTGATGCCCGAGGCTGGCGGGATATATAAACATATGTAAATAGAACATCTCCCCTCCCCATGACAAAATAAGAAAGGTTTACTTCTTCGACTTGTATATCAGCGCACGTGCTATTATTCAAGAATACAGAAGGTATTAGTCGAGCACACATGGAGCGCTCTTTGTAGATTCCCTCCGGAGTCCCCACCACATACCAACCATTTTGCGTAAAGCAAAACGGCACTAGATACTCAATCGATTAAAGTGCATTGGCAACAGTCCATAAGTCCAGAAAACCTTATTGTTGAATTCCTGAACTGCTCTCTTTATCAGTAAAGAATCGACGTTGCAACGAATACTAAATCACCATTGATCTCTCGGCGCCCAACCCTGCACAAAGTCGAAAACCCCCACCATTTGATAACAGCTCCAGCTCTCCTCGCCCAACACTGCCAAAAGTCTCCTTCCCGCAAAACTTAGTCATTTGCATGTTAGCCCATAAAACTAGGGATTACAGTCATACAACAAAACAATGCGGATGCGAATTGTACTGACCTATCACATTACATTACCAAATCCCGATCTATCACTACTATGGACATTAGGAGGGCATCAGATAGGGAGATTTTGCGAAGATTTGGCTGTCAATGTAATGTTTTACTCAGAAGAGAGCTGGCGGAAGAATTATGTATATACACTTGTACACGAGCGTGTTGTAAGCGGCTTGGATTGAGTTTAGACATTATCGAGTTATTGATTCTGGTAACAAATTGTTGCGGTGGTTGACCCCTTGATGTGCTGGAATTATTCATTGAATGAATCGCTGATAGTGCGCTTCTAGCGTCTCCTTAGTATTATCCTGACATCAAAACTCACAATTTCGCGGCAAAAGCGCTTGCACTAGTTTGCGAACGTTAACGTCAATTTAACTTTTAAGTATATACCCCAACATCATCGAGCTTGGGCACGTGATTTTTTAAGTTCTTGTGTTCCTTGAGTTCATTTTGGACAGATCAACTGGGATTTTTTGATTCTTGTACTAAGCACGTGCAAGAAACAAAAAACTTTTACATTAATATCGTGATCATAATCGATTGCAAAATTATACTATGGCCATCAGCACTACATAAACTACTTGTGTATATATGCCACACACTAGCTCCATGAAGCCATTTCTCATTCGAGCTAGCCAAATCTTCCATACCACCGCCATGCCCTGGCCCACATTGTGACGTTGAGTACTCTGTGGGCACTGTTCGAGTAGCAAGGGTCCGACCACATCTTGTGTTGAACAATGATGTTATCTCGGACCCCCGCTTCACTACCCTGCTCCAGCATGCGTGGGGCTGTTGGTAGTTGATAGCGGCTTAGGTGGTCCAAATGCGTATTTCCCGGACAATACTGTATCATTGAATGGCCCGTCTGTCATTACCTGACGAACAAGGCTGAGAAGCATCAAGTCAGATTCTGGAAATAGTCAATATCGTTCTATGGTCAGCTAGGGAAGTCTACTTTTCGCCCCCTGAATAGAGATCGTGACAGGTACGTATTCGACATTTAAAGAGACAGATGAATCGTATGGAATCTGTCCAACTAGTGTCGGAACTATCAGCGTTGAATCCTGTCAGGCGAACAGTAGAACGGTATACTTGGGATGATAATTTCCGGGTTTCCGGCTAAGGATGAGCTGAATGCATCCCGAAAACCCCAGCCAAATTCTTTGATATCTCTCTCATTCGGACTGCGGGCAGTGGTAGAAGTTAGTAGAAGCACCAGTTTCAGCATATTAGGAGCAAAGGGAACACAAACTGTGGACGATAAACATCTCTGTACTCTACGCTACCAGGATTAAACGGTGACACCAGTAGCGCATTCGATCCTACAGTTGGATCTGGGCTCAGAACATGCTCTGCGAAAAAGTCCGCATACTTCTTCTGATGGCGAAGACTCTCTTCAAACTGGTCTCGAGTAGTGTTTTCCCCGCGGTTCCTATGTTTCTAATGTTAGATGTGATAGACAGAGCTGGCCAGGAGGAAGGCACTTACCAACGCCAGCGCGTGACTGGGTTCACATATGGTGCTTCTCCGCGCTTTGCTTGGTAATCCTTTTGAAACTCTTTGTAGCGATGATACTGTCCATAAGATACTAAATCCGTTAATGTCTCAAACCGCTGTCAGATTCATTCTAGCCATCGACGATAGGTGATCTCTAGATTCACCCACTGCCTCAAGATAACTATCTAAATTCTGTTCGTCGCATCCCTCAGATTCCCACAATTCCTTAGTGCTAAAGTCGATTTTTGTCGTGTCGAGAAAATACTCGAGATACTCGATAAAGTCGTCATACAGCTTCTGGGCTGGCGCGCTTTCCACTGGAAAAGAATCGCAGTTGACCAGAAGTTTAGAAGGAAACTGTCAATTATCAGATCAAGTCTAGAATTCTGGGTGGGTAGTAACTTTTTCGAAATCCTCAAATCCACACTTTTCGAGCAACGCTCTTCCAAACTCTTCAAATGGTCCTACTTCCCTCCCAATGTGGCCGATTACATCCAAATACCTATCGCGACGTTAACAGCAAAAACAGGTCAGGGACGGTAAAACCTACTCGCTAACTACCAAGGTTCCATCAAGACTAGTGGCACCGGTTGAGGGTCGGAAGCCGTAAAGACCTTGCGCACCAGCGGGAACTCTAACGCTTCCACCAGCTAAGAAATATTTCAGTTTATGTTGTACACAAATGAAGTAAATATAACCATACTGTCCGTCCCAATAGCAACATCAAGCCAATCATATGCAGCTATAGCAGCCCCACTTCCAACACTGCTTCCTCCTGGATTCAGGTAACCATCACCGCGTGGGTTGAATGGACAGTGATAATCAACCCAATCCCCAGTTGGGTCCTCCGCATCTGCAAACTCCGAGAGTTTCGTCTTTCCCACGATGACAGCTCCGCAGTCGATAAGCTTTTGCACTACCGAGGAGGATTTGTCGCACTTTGGGTAAAAGTCATAGTATGCGTGACAAGATCCGCCTGTTCGGACTCCCTGGAGATGCAAATTATCCTTTATAGCTATACGGACACCATTTAATGGTTTTTCCTTAGTTCGTGCCCCATAGTAATGGCGCGAAGGAACAGCAATTAATAGCCCGTGGGGCCCTAATTCTGCAGCTGTATAACTTCACAGCAATAGAATTCAGCTCTACTTCAAGCATTGATAACTGAAGAGTCACTCACGTATTTGGATCATTGTTAACCGGACATGTAGGAAGTATAAAAGCGCCCTGTGTATCAGGATGAAGGCGGTATGCTTGGTGGATGCCTAGTGGAGTTACAAAGTATGGCCCCTCTGGTAACCTCCCTTTACCTGACGTTCTAAAGGAGCTCAACTGGCAATCCCACTCTTGTAGAAGATCGTCGACTTCATTACTGGTCTCTGGCATGGCTTCATCGTCGATTAAGTGAACCCAGATTGTATGGAGGAAACCAGTTGTAAAGACATCATCATCGGTCGCTAGGAAATCATCTTTCTTTGACTTAAGAAATGAGGTGTCAAATTGTACCGGGCGTTCTAAGATAGTTATAGCAGACGTGTAACGTATACTAGCGATCTCGATCTCCACCTAGAGTCTATTAGTAGCCCACAACGCTTTCAAAATATGTTGAGCGGATGAACTAAGATTCTGAATCAAGACTGTCGGTAAACTGTAGGATAGCCAACCTGCGGCTGATGCTACTAGCAATTCCACCCCTTTGATTACAATGATTTAAAAGCATAATAAATCGCACTACTTTGACTTACGATAGGATCCGGCGGAATAAAGTATGAAACGCCATCAAGTGTTACCACTGAGCTCAAACGAAGGTGCTTGGGTTGGGGTGGCGTGCTCGAATTCCGGGACCGAGCGACCGGCTTTGGAGGCAGGCTTCGTTTGGGAAGAAGTGACAGTCCCCATGAAAACATTATCGAGACTGGTGGCTATAGCAAAACTAGAGAACGGGCCATGAGGACGAGTGTAATGGTAGAGCTTTAGGGGTACGGGGAAAGTTAATCTTAGTTCAGGATCTTGCAGGGCTTGGCAGTACTACCGTTGACAGCCTCGCTAGCCGCTGCTGCAGAAGTCATCACACTGCCTTTGAACCGAAATTGTTGAGCACACCGCTCCACCGATCAAAGTGCAAAATACATCTCCAATTTTACAAGGAAGGTGTCCTGGCCACACAACAGAATTGCGGCCCAGTATGCATATGTATCTATGGACGAGCGGTTAATTTCGTGCAGCTTGCTGGTTACCTATAAAGCAGCTCTTTTAAGCCCCAACAAAACGCCCTGCATGCGTACGTGGCCTACTCTATGTCCAGTGCTGTACACACCTTTCTAAAGGCTTAATCCATTGCTGCTTCATATACCAGACTTTCCAAGTTCATTTTGACGAGCGAGCTTGCGAGCGAGGCGAAAAAGTCTGGGGATGAGAGCATGTCACTGCGAAGCTTTCACAAATAATTGTAGATTCTCATCACTTAGTATTTAGCACTCACCACACTTAGATATTTTTAAAAACCAAAAGTAACGCCCGGTAGCTTCCAGTGTTAAGACGCGAAGGCCACCTTATCCTAAACATCCTTCTGCATACTTATCCGGGAGACTTTAATGCTCATATATCGCGCGTAGTCTCAAAAACCAATTTCAGGCTCTTTTGCCAAATTTATCGGCCGATGGCAACCCGAAGCAGGAGACACCGGACGCATCACTTATTTTGTCATATGATTCACAGTCCAAGACGCCTTGACGATTATTCAGCTGTGAATGCACATTGCTATTGTAAGATACTGAGAGGCCTTTTGAGGAACGTCTTTGCCATGTTGCAAATTGGCAGGGAGAGATACTTGACCGGCAGCGCCTGAACTGCTCTAAACCTCAGTGGAAAGTATAGGTATGTTAACGGCAAATGGTTTGTGTCACGAGAAGCGGTCGGGGAGTGACGGGCGAGTCCTATCAAGTAGAGATCTGCGGAGTGGCAATACCTCCCTGTAAAAGTCAACTCTACCACGACATGCGTTCCGCAACACACGCGACATTCCAGCTACTAGCAATACCTATATAGTATCGAAGGCCCTCGCCAGCCTTTGTGTTGGACAATCAGGTTTATCATGCATGGTAAAGAAGGTCTATAATGATCCTATACCATGGACTGAAAAGTACCGGCAGTTCGCATTGTAGGCCTCATTTGTAGATCTTGAGTGCATGCATAGTGTTGACCCTGTCGATGGTACAATTGAGACCCCGCACGATGTCCCTATCTTCTGACATTCATCAACCATGACTGCCTCTACAGAAACCGCAACAAAGCATGTCACCGAGACATCGCTGTTCTACCTCAGAGACTCTATAGTTTATAAAAAAGAGAAACCGTACTTCCTCAATGTTCCTGTTGGAGACAATCCTGAAGCCAAACAAACAAATTTGGACCATGAACAAAGACATTCCATTTCGATTACCGACATAAGAGGACGGGAATCTGACTATATAGTCGACGGTGTGGGCTTTGAGCTAGTACTTCATAAAACGCTCTTAAACCACAACGATTTCGATGACGACAAGAAAGTTCGGTCCACGTACTATCCGGAAATGGTAGAATTTGTGACTTCGAAGTTGAATGCTGCACGGGCATTTGTTTTTGATCATACAGTAACTCAATCTGACGCTTCCGGGTGTAGCTTTGCTAATCCTTCGAAGCTCCGCCGCCGCACACCGGGCATGCAAGACTGTGGAACATCGATATGGCGGCAACCATTGCGAGCAGCGCATATTGGTGCGAAGAATCTAAGCACTGTCGCGGGCTTGAGGCTAAACCACGAATAGATCAAACACCAAATAGCGTGATATCACGCATACGACACCATCTCCCAGAAGAAGCAGAAGAACTCCTGAAGAAAAGGTATCAAATTGTCAAGTGAGTACTCGAATCGCAAAGCTCCTCTATTTACAACTGGTAACTAATAGCTTTTCGCGCTAGTGTCTGGCGTCCGTTACATGGCCCACTCAAAGACTGGCCACTGGCACTCTGCGACTATAATTCGCTCGATTTATCTCGAGATTTGGTACCCACGGACCTAGTATTCCCGCACTACGTAGGGGAGAGCTACAACTTGTTTTATAATGAGTCCCACAAATGGTACTTTGTTGATGGACAGAACGTTGATGAGGTTTGGTTGTTCAAATGTGCGGATAATAGTCAAGACAGTTCGGTAGCTAAGAGTACGTTGCTACACCCATCACTGATGGGCATCGAGCTAATAGAAGGAGTGGCTGCGCATACATCGTTCAATTATTCCGAGACACCGAAGGACTCTCGTCCACGAGAGAGCATCGAGGTCCGGGTGTTGGTGTTTTACAACGATTGAACATGGTAGGATTGATAGGAGGGGACTTTTTTAAAGTGCTTTTTATGTACTACTTTTTACACTACAATCTTTCTTAGCCCGGCGCTGTAGCTGGATATATATCGGTAGGTACGTACGTTAACAGTATATATTGCCCCGCGCAATGAACATACTTACGGGACGACGTATCGGGTACCCTAACCCTCGAAGCCTGGTTTGTACGTACTTAATGCTTTGATGAATGCCAGATATCGCTGGACGGGGTCTGGTATTGAATAGCTCGCATGACCAAAAAATAGTAGTCACAGGCATATTCCTTCTGAGACAGTAAATTCAATTTCATTACATGTTGAGTATGAATAGCAGTGAAGATATAAACCCAGCAACGACGCCATTAAATCCATCTCACTCACAAAGCATGCAAGGTTACGTGGGTGTCGAGGTAAGGCTGGGAGTTGGAAAGGAGTGTGTGACTCATCAACTGCTTGGCCTTCTAAGTGTTAGAGTAGAGTTACATGGGATAATCGGCAGGAAAAGACTACTCACCATGGCAGTTATATATCTATCCGCCTTCTGCGATAGTAGCCTCTGGCCGTGGATGTGGGTTAGGCGGTGGTGGTGGGGGTGTTGGTGAAGGCTGTGGTGGGGGTGTTCCAGAGCCTGACAATTGTTGATCTGGGTTTTTTTCTGAATCGGCTCTCAAGAGACTTGGGTTGTATTTTGGATCGTTCATCCAGATGTACCATGGCTTCTCATTCGGGTTGTCTGGATGAGGCTTCCAGGTGAGCCATGGTTTCGCCTCAAGCTCCTCATCAGTTGGCATGGAGTCGGCTCGCGGAGGCCAGTACTTCTTCCAGGGCTGCTCAAGGACTTTAGTGGTGGGTGTATCTATGAATTTGAAGATATGTGAGCATTGCCTGTACAAGTTCTTTGAAGATGTAACATTTTAGAGATGGAGATGGGCCTCATCTACAGCTGACAGTGGGGGAAGACATGATATGTAGCCCTCAGAAACAGAAGTAACATAAGTACTCACCTGTCCTCAGGGGTTCCATTCTGAAGTATTGTGGCTAGAAGCTGGTGAGAGCCGGTGGCTGGATATCTTGGAGCAAGTCTTGCGGGAATAGGTGATGCTTTGATTGCGAACAGAACTGCTTTTATCTTCTATCAAGCTTCGATGCAGGCGGGGCCCAAGCCAAAATGCGGGGTCTCATCCTACACTTGTTTAACGCGGGGAAACAGTTGATGGTGTCTTCATTTGGGCAGGACACGTGCAAACCCCGAACCGAACTGTAGATCGATCGGAGCGTACGGTCAGGACAAAGTTTCGAGCAGTTTTCAAGACGCGCATGCTCACTTTTCGTCGAGCTTGATTAAGTGCCCCCTTCAAGTTCCGCTCTAGCTCTTCGACGTCAAAGCTGCAAGTTCTCACACTTTTCAAATTATCTGCGACATGGAATTCTAGCTACCATGACCAGGAACAGCTTCTACTGGATCGCTGGAATACTTTGAATCTTTGCTGCAACACAAACTCTCCGATCTGGGCTGCTTTTCATCTATCCACCGAATGTATGTGCTATAGATCCAGAGGAGACGGCATGTTTCCACAATATGACCATTCTTTAACCATCAACTGAAGAAATGAGTCCTGCTAAGGTATATTTAGTAACAATTTCGAACCCTACGGAAATATCAACATACTTGTGTAACCCCCACAAAGCACTCAACTCTCGGCCCTGAGTGATTAAAACCAGACCGGCCAAATCTGACTCTGTTAGCAATTGTATTGATCATATCTTTATGAACGAAGGAATAGCCTGGTGTTAAGCCTCCAATAACGATACAAGAGTACTGCTACAATTGACTACTTACTGGGATGGCAGGCTCTTGTTGTCTCTTTTTTGCTTTTGATCCGGCTGACGTCCCCGTTGAATGGCGGCCTTCCCAGCAGTTTGGGGCGGTGATGTGTTCATCACCAACTCAACACGAGGCTGCAGATATCTCCGCCCTACAAACGTAGCAGCGACTGTGTAAATCCCTGAATAACAAAGAAATTTGCTCACACTTTATACTCCGATATCATGCAAGTGGCGACATAGTGCTGTGCATATCGCATCTGTCACAAGATGTCAGTGGGGCTCTGCTCCGCTATGATGATCTATCTCGAGCGTACTACTGGTCCGTGCAAAAATTGGATTTGGGGAGGAAATGCTATCCTTTTTTGAACATCCCGGTGGTGGGTCGAGCTCTGATTTTATGGGCCATCACCTTGGGGCGAACCTCAGGCTGCAAAGTTAAAAGTGATTTGGTTGTGATAACATTATGAAGCATATGTAGTTCGAAGAGGAGCTTTCCTCCGTGATATCAATAGAGTTCACAGTGGGCTGAATCGGCAAATAATATATAACAAACGGCAAGCGGCCCGCTCATCCGGAGTTTGCACAGTTAATTTACTCCACCAGATCGACAATTCTAAACCTACAGTACCTCTAAGAATGGGTTCCACTGTTAGCGTTCCTAGGTATGTTATCATTACCCTGTTCAGTTCCAAGGCAGCCACACAGATACCCTATACGTATACATGCGTGAATCAATATTAAGTCCATACACATACAGCTCCACAGGTATTTCACAATTGGGTCTGTCAGATGCACAGCCTGTACCGGATGTTAACCCAAGCACCACATCCTCTCTGATATCTACCATTCCATCCTCGATTCCTACACTACCAACGTACACACCCTGGGAGATCGCTTGCCAGCAGTACGAGTCACAGTCTGCGCAGCCGTTCCCGTCTGTGTACCTACAATCGCCAGCACATCTTCTTGAGGCTGTTAGGAGACTTGTTAATAATAAAGCCGAGAAGATTCCGCACATAACAAAACGCTTATATCCTGACTATCAAGACTTCACGCGCGTTTATTACCCAATCATTGAGACCTTTAGCAATACGGCGACATCGGTAATGCCCGGGTCTGGTGCGATCTGGGGAACCTCCCAGTTTGTCGTCAAGGTACCGTCGTTCCTAATTGCGGGGCTGAGCCGAGGTTGCGGGGTAGATCTGACTTAGCGTCGCACAGCTTTGGTTCGGTATGCAGCAGATGGTAGAAACCGTTGTTGAGAACCTCGACAAGATTTACCATAAATTGCCACTTTTTGCATCATACTTCAAAACATTCAAGGATTCGGAATCGCTTCAGAAATCGCTTGTAGCGGTGTACGGGAATATCATCAGCTTCTGTGCAGAATGCTTCAACACACTGCGCCGCAAGCGTGCAAGTTGTGTTACCCCAGCCTTTTCGCTTCTTGCTTTGCTGACATTCGGTTTTCTAGGGCTTGGATTCCAGAACCGATTAGATGTCGCGGCGAAACGCGTTGAGGAATCCTCAGACAGAGTAGAAAAGGAGGCATGGGCTGCATTCTTCAGTTTGTGCGGTCCCCATGGGGCTAGATTCAACCTACAACGGAATTCGAAGCACATAGCGCCCGCTCGAAACGTGCATTTCTTTTGCGGGAAAAGTAGAGACAATATATTCAAGGACATGGCAGAAGAACTTTTATCGACGGAGCTTAGGCAAAAATCATTTTCCCTCCATGGATTTGGTGGTGTTGGGAAAACCGAGCTTGCAATCGAGTTTGTTCATCGCCACCAAGATGCCTTCCCCATAATACTTTGGTTCAATGCCGACACCCCTTCAAAGTTGGCGCAATCGTTTTCAATGGCGGCGCAATATTTAGGCTTAAAGGGACTTGATGCACCAGCAGACTCCAATGACAAAGATCAAGTCTTCAACTGGTTGTTCCATAGTGGTATGCAATCATAGTCCATAGTCACTAGCAAATGGGACTGATAATCGTGAAGAAGAAGAGAAGTGGTTGTTGGTGTACGATAACATCGAGGATATCAAACTAGTGCAGTCATATTGGCCAAAATGCCCAACAAAGGGTTCGATTTTACTAACTAGCCAAAACCCCGACACGACATACCATTCGACTCATCGGGGCTGTTCAGTGGGTCCCATGCCAACTGAGGAAGGCGCTGACTTTCTGCTGTCCCAACTATCCGTTGAAATGCACTCAGATGCTGATCGAGTCTTTGCCAACAAGATTTCCGACATCCTTGACGGATGGTCCTTGGCTTTGACTACAGCAGCGGGTGTTATCAGAAGTGGTTTCTGGCCTTTGGAAGATTTCGAACGGAATTTGCGAGAATCACGAACATTCGATCTGGAGAAGGCCGAATGCACATCATTGCGTTACAATAAATCCATTCACATGGTGTGGGAGTTGGCTGTCAGTGGTCTGAGCCCAGAAGCCAAAAATATGTTTGATCTCTGTGCTTTCTACGATTCAGACCGCATTTTGGAATGTCTCGTCACATCTGGTACTATCAGTGAACACGGATTTCCATTGCCATCATCTACAGAATTCCCGACCAGCTACGAGTTTTATGAAGCCATCTCGGAATTACGGCAGCGTTCACTAGTGGAAAAGAACGAACGACAATTGAAGGTTCACCGAACTTTACAAGCTGTAGCAATCAGAAATATAGACCCCGAGAGGAGCCGCTTAGTTTTCTCTACCGCTGTGAAGATGGTTGCATTCAAGTACCCGAAACATTCACCAGGCCAGCTTCACATGGCACATCTTTGGATGGACTGCGAATTATATCTGCCGCACGTTATCGCTCTTGAGTCTAGATATAAAACTTCCCCAACATCTTTGGATCCACCCCCTCCAGAATTTGCTGAATTACTGTATAACTGCAGTTGGTGAGATCCTAAAATACTTTCCACATCGTTATTATGGTTTGTACTAACGAACGTAGGTACTTGATGGAAAAAAACAGAATGGATCTGGCTTTTGCCCTAGCTAGAACAGCACAGAAACTTTGCGAAGCCCCTGGTGGATGCAAACTCATTTTGGCTGGTACATGTACTGTCCTCGGTGCCCTTCACCTGGACAAGAACGAGACTAAAGAGGCGTACGCATGCCTCAATGAGGCCAGAGTTCTTCGGGAGGAAGAAGTCAAGAACGGACGACTGGCTGAATACGACCCAAGATTAGCCAATTCCTATTCAGACCTTGCAGCATCAGCAACTGCTCTAGAGAGATACAATGAGGCGGTTGATCTAAATCACCGTTCAATCGAAATACGACAGATGAAGCCCGAGATTCAAATTCAGATGTTGTCACTGACGTATCATAACTTGGGCACGTCACTCGCGAAGTTAGGTAAGGTCGATGAAGCAAGAGTAGCACTAGAAGAGTCTCTTCGGATCAGTGAAGAGAGAAGCGACTCCAGCTTGCAGGAACATGCAATGTAAGTGTGATAAATTGAGATTTCAACCACTCTAACACACTGACGCAACAAAGATCAAACGACATGCGTTCACTTTACGCCTTGGGGAACCTTCACTTAGATCAGGGACGTCTGGATAAGGCATTTTGTTACCATGAGCAGGCCTTAGATCTCCGACAGAAAACGCTCGGTGAGACGCATCTGATGACGGGGAGCTCATATCACAAATTGAGCTCACTGTACCTAAAGCTGGGAAACCCCACGAGAGCACGGTATATACTCAATCCATCACATACCGCCTTCAAGCTAACGTGAACAAGAGAGCAGGTGGATAAAGCCTTAGGGGCTTTCAATCAGATGCCTGGCACTCTTGGAGAGCAAGCGAGAACGACTTATCTACTCTCGAACATCTGTAGGGCGCTAAACGACCCCGAGGCAGAGAATTTCAAGATAAGAGCGGGAGAGCTACGAAAGATGCACAATGGTATTGAGCCAGATTCACAAGATACTCTGGCAGATTATGACAAATTGGTTATATTCTTCTATCGTTAGGCTTTATGTTTGTCAACGTTACTAGTTCTTAATATTAAGTATTTAACGAGTTCCGCAGCCTTGGTGGGATGAAAAGCAATAAGAGACAGAGAGAGGGGTAGAGAAGATGGTATTGAATTATACTGCCGATAATAACCGACGCTATCCTTCCAGCTGCGATGCCCTGCTCCCATCTTCAACTGGGTGCTCCTTGTTTAATCGAGTCGACGTTCAGCTTGAGCGCACAGCTCTCTACTTCGGTGGTGTGATCTCCAATAATTTTGGCTCCAGTCGTACAATATACACAAAGACAAGGCCAATTGGGCTGGGAGGTAGACTTCCAGTCGTGCTAGGGGCTGCTAGGTATGTGATTCGTTCAGACAAGGCACTGTTGTCATCCCTTCAGTGTGAGAAAGTGGGGCCGCACTTCATGTTACTAGCATGGCATATGGCTTAGTCTGGTATCCGAGAATTAAACGGCTAACAGGCCACTGCAGGACGGTCCGGCCCGGTATGTATAGTGATCAACTATCGTCGAAAACCCTTAGTTGAGGTGCCTGGGCAACACACGTAGGAAGTGAGCCGCGCTGCATTATCCATCCCGTTTGCGTATTAGGTGCCCATACTCGGAATTCCCATAGATGGGATAATTTGTCGTATGGAGTGCAATAGAGTAGCAACGGCTTAGGAACTAAAGGTAGCGACAGTGTCACGGAGATGGAAACAGGGCGAGACAGAGGCCCTATATATGCGGGGGCTGCACGCAGACGTGGTTCCGTTGTGGTGCGCGCGGATGGTAGGTGCGTTACAATAACGTCGCGGAGAGACTGGCAGCGATAGTGATGACAGAGCGGTAAGAGTTGGAATCTGGCAGTAATGGTGATGGTACTGTAGCGATCGTGATAGTTCGGACGTCATGCGTCACAGAGTAGGTAAAAACAGGTTATTCGTCACAGTTATAGTGCTTTGTTGCTAGGTCCATAGAATTCTATGTCACATGACCATGTCAAAAACTCTTCAACTCATGCACTGGATTCAGCTAATTGGCTAATAGGCCCAAGGATCCCCAAACGTACCCTGATCCTTCCAGTCCACGCCCAACACGGCCAAATACTTCAAGAATTCTCCTACCCAATATCTGACTTCACAGACCTCCGGGGGACTAGGTGAAAAGATGTCATAACGGCCTTGTCGGGAAATAAAATGCGTTACACTTGGGAGGCCGTCCGAACCATCACGCTGGTTACAATAGTACCAAAAATCAAGGTTTCGGACGTACCGCACCACAGACTGCCATCTCATCCGTTAACAAAATTTGTCATACTAAGACCCTTATAAGTACGAGGTCACCATCTTACCCATGTCTTTCTACTATAGATCGATTAACACACCTCATCCCCTCCCACTCCTCCCAATCCATCAACCCCAACACTGGCCACATGGGTCCAGGCACACACACCTCTCCCTCCTTCTCATTACACCTTCCACACGACCTCCACACCCCCCAATCTAACCACATCATCAACTCCCTCGCCTTCTCCCTCCACCGCACATCATCAAAATACACCTCCAAAAACAGCCCACAAATCCTCTCTAGCACTATCTCTACACTATCTTTAAGCAAGTGCTCTTGCGGGGACAACATCTCATCTGTCAGAAACTTTGTGTAAGCACTTCTACACCTCTCCTGCTCCCCCCGCTCCCCCAAAAACGGCATCACGCCCGCAAACGCGATCTCCCGCGCTCGCTCTACGGTGGACACAAGCGAGAGCTCGTGGATGCGCGCGCCGTACCGATCCATAATGTCCTGCGTGACGCGCCGCCAATCGAGGCCGGAGCATGGCATTGTGATGGCGTGGATACTTTGCGCAATCTGCGTCTTGAACGCAGTAGCATCCGATTTCGTAACACCTGTGAGACGGTGGAGGTTCTTTCTGGTAGTAAGGTTACTTGGAAAGGACACAAAAGCGGGGTCATAGAACGTAAAGAAGCGGCAATAATCGGGGATAACCCTCTGTTCCGGAGCCGTAAAATGCCACGCCGCGGAGCGAATCCACTCCCACCCCGCCGCATTAGCCCACGGCAACCCCCGCCTTGGCAGGCTAGAGAGCGCCGTAACATTCAGTTTCGAAACCAACTTCAGGCCGCTATCTAGAGTTTCAAAATCACACCACAACACTTCGAAGCCTGTGTTCATCCTCACAAACCCTTCTATCTCCCCTCCTCCGTGCTCCTGCGCCCACGCACACAGCTCAGCCGCACGCTGGAACTCGGGTTTATCGCTCCACTCTGGCTCCCCGGCGTTGCGCGCTTCATCCGGTATCTCGCCGTACAGAAACAACATCTGAGAGTCCAGCGTGCCACCGGTGCGGATCGCAGCGCTCATCCCATCAAACACCAGCACTTTCACACTACGAGTAGTCGCAAACGTGTGCAGCCATGTATCGCCGTGCTGGCCACCCATAATTCCGTACGACATTTCAGCGTCGAAGGCGAGCCAATCGATACGCGGGATTGCGCCCGCGTCCTTGCGTGCGTGGTACAGAATTGTGTAGGCAGGGATTGTGCCGACAGCGAGGGAGAAGCCGTTGGGTGAGAGTGTGTTGGGGAGCTGTCGGAGGAGACCGTGGAGAGAGGTGAAGATGAAGGAGAGGTTGCGGTCCGAGGTGAGGTGGTGGAGGAGCGATTGCGACGAGGAGCTGAGAGCTATGTGTGCAAAGCACAGGAGAAGAAATAGGAGGAGTGACATGAGGGCGGAATGCAGACAGACCACCCTGATAGTGAGAGGGTTGTGCCGGCGGTAGCGGTCATTGCGGACAATGAGCCCAGCAGGTGGTGTCGCGTAGTTACTTGTGACAAGCTTCTCGAAACGCTAATTATTGCGGCTCTGCGGGAACTAAGGAAGAAAGTGTCGCATGATAGAGGTGTAGTGAGGCTCTGCGGTAGTCTCTTCTTGGCATTTGTAGATGCATTGGTCTTTTTGCTTTTTCTTGTATGCTGATTCTTCTCATCCATCATTCTAAACGACTCTATCACTCTAGACGATTCTCATCACATTTCTTGTCTCTCTCTCTTCTGAGCAGTGATCAAAGATTCTCAACGCATGGCATTCTGGGCTAGATTTAAATTTCACGAAGTCGACCAAATCTATTCGCCACGACTATGTACAGTTGCATACAAAACGAAACGCCCAAAACATCGACGACACGAAGCTAGACGAGACTAAATAGCCGACGAGACGAGATATCCCAGAACTTTATATTCGATCACTCAGAGCCTCGTAAGTGGCCAATAATGATGTATAATCCCCTTTTGGCCACCGGTTTTACATAACGGTCTAGGGTTTTATTTACGGTTATTATTCAGACTACCCTTCCGAAATCTCGAATTATTCAAACTATCTGCTCTCGTGCCCAGACTTTTTCGCCTCGCTCGCAAGCGCCACGAAGTGAACCTGGAAAGTCTGGTATACCAGAGCACAAACTACCCTTGTTTTCAAAATATTATTCAAACTATCCCCGTTTCTCTATATAAAAAATTGCCCAGGCTTTCTAACATGAGCGCTGTGAAAGCAATCTATAACATAATGAATCTCATTATGAATCTGCTTCTAAGTCCAGCTTACCTTCTCCTTATTCGCCTTCTATATTGCACGGACTTTAAACTCACAGTCTGCTGCTCGTCTGACTTTTGCAAGCGTACAGAGTAATTAGAACTGACAGCCCACTCATACACCACTGACCACTGCCTTGAAATCTTGAAAAGGGTCGAACTATAAGCGGAACTACTGCATCAACACCATCCAGAGGGTACTGGTCTTTGGCTTGGGCATGATGAGTGCAGGACTATTCATACAACTATGGAAGAGAAAACAATTGTAGATGGTGTATTCAGAGTGTTAATTGGAAGCTGGAAAGAAGGGCTCTATTGCTTAAACTCATTCAAAATCACGGTCTGTGCACAGAGGGTAGTTTGAATAATTCGAGATTTCGGAGGGATAATAACCGTTTTATTTAGGTGCAGATACTACCTTGATATAAGTGAATGATGATCTCGTAAACCAGTTCCTCGTAAGCGAGCGTCAAAGTCTGGGCACGAGATCAGGTGAATGATAGTATCTGACTGTTTTAATGCTTGCGTCGGAGTCAGTAATAACATCAAGTATTAGAGTGACCCTTTCCAAAAAGAATAGGGTACAAGTTTTGAACCTGACGTACATTCTCTCTGCCCAACAATCCAAACTAGGATGGCTTCTTGTTAATTCAATGACTTAATCAATAAAATGGACGAAACCGTCAAAACTCCGGTCCATTAATGGATCCACCCCTACTAATCCAAGAATTGCCTATGAAGATGTAGTACAGCAGACTACGGATGGTGGGTAGCGGACAAATTAGAAGTAAACCCCGAACTGCAACAATGGTTGGAGCAATTTTCCCAAGGACCGGAGGAAACAGTTAGCAAGAAAGTTTTCGAAGGGAGAGTATTACAATTAGAGCAGCAACAGGATTCCGTCAAAAAGGAACTGGAAAACGCACGCAGCCACCCAGGGTAGGCGTTAGACCAAAACCTTCTCCGAAATGAAGATCTTGACTGTATCCTTTAGAATCACTACTTTCCGGAAGCACACTTGTCGTACCAAGTTATTCTCACAGCAACCTCCGCCTCCTCCCGTCCTAGCATGATAGACCGAGCTCGACACTCCTCACAATGAACCCCAAGAAGCACCGTAACACTGCCGTATACTGTTTGAATGCCAAGCTAGAGGTAAGAAGTCGAAGTCGATATGGATTCCTACCAGCAGCGTGAGCGGCTCCTTCAAACCTCATCCATCCGGGTCCCGACCAAGACCTCTGCTCTCTACCAAACTTATCTGCCCCCCTCTACCAATAACTCTTTTTTAAAGTAGGTGAGTTTAGCTACTCTGTACGCTGTTGAGAAAACAAACCCATTGAACGAGAATCAGATCGGATGAACGTAAAGACTCTTCGCTCGCTCGGACCTCCGGGGGCAGGGTTTGAAGGCCATTCACGAAATATTAACGATACTAGCCACCAAGATATGGATCAAGTGGAGAGTAACCTGCCAGTCATTAGCCACTACTTAACCACCTGAGTCTCGCTGGCCGGCAGCGGAACCTCATACTTAAATCACCATATAACCCGATAATATTCTTAAAGTAACGCAAATAACTCTTCAATTTTCCTAACCCATTATAAATAGCAAGTATATACACTCCAAAAACCCCTTAAAACGCTCTCAAACGTACTATTTAAACGCAAAAGTAGATGCAACCCAAACTCCCCGCCAATGCAAAGTCCACTTCAAATCTGCATACCATTCCCTAAACACTCCCATACCCCGCCCCCTCGGGCCAAAGGCACTCCCCGCCCTCCCTCGCGGCCCTGGCCTCCTGCTTCAATATCTCCCTCCTCTCCTCCCTCCCTCTATTCCTCACGAATGCCACCAGCGCAACCCCAACCACAACCGCCGCCGCCAGCAGCACCGCATTCGCCGGTCTTGGATCCCCTCCGCACAGTCTATAAGTAATCGTATCAAGCGCTGCTTGGGAGAAGTTAAACAACCCCGCCAAACAGATAACAGCGCCGTAGACCTTCCCGAATGTTTCCACGCCGAAGACTTTAGCGCAGTAGTCCGAGACGACGGTGTAGTAGAACGGCCGGTAGGCAACGAAGAGGAGGACATTGATGTATGCGGCAAGATACGAGTTTTCGATTAGGCCGAGGACGCCGATGGTGGTGGCGATGGAGACGAGGACGGTGAGCACGGTGAGGGTGGAGAGGGAGTCGAGGACTATGCCAATGAAGGGAATTGCGGCAAGGCCGCCTAGGGGGAGTGCGATGTCGAAGAAGGTATTGATACGGACTGAGTCAGTGTAGGAATGGAGGAGGAATTCGTATTGAGGGCGGATGGTGGCGACGAAGTAGTTAATTCTCGTCTATCCAGGTTAGCCATGTCAATTAACAAGGTGAGAAGAGAATTACACACCATCTGAATAATCGTAAACCCGGCGATACCCCAGAACCAAAAGCTGCCTAACTGTGCAGACACGCTCTTGCCATGCATAACACCCCAAACACCAGCAGTCTGTCGCTTCTGCTCAATCCCCTGCTTACGCATCCAGTCCTCTTCCGGACCACCAAGGAGCGAGTCGATTTCGGAGAGAATATCTTCGTGGTGGTCGCGCCGCATGGGATTAGATTCTTGTTCGACGAAATCGTACTCAACTGAAGCTTGCTGTACGAGCTCTCCCGCTGTCTTGTAACTCTTATTCGGCATGACAAAGAGCTGGAGAAGAAGGATGAGGGCGGGAACGATAAGGTATCCCAGGAACCATTCCTCCAATGTAACCCTTCCCAACTTCTCGTAAAGCATGCGGTACAGCAGAAACACCGCGGAACTGGAGTCGAAGGCGCCGGTGAGCATCGACAGGATGAGACCGGAACGGCGAGGGAACGCATTGGCGAGGTGGAACGAAGGGATGAAGATAAACGGGCCGCCGACGGCCATCAGGAGGTACGAGATCGGATACGCTATTACCGTCAGCTCTGAATTTGATCAGCGCAGGTTCGACACTTACGATCAATGAAGTGAATGCTCTTGCTAAAGCCCATCCCCAGACAGCCTAGGCCGAACAAGACACTTCCAATAACTCCCGCAACCCTGGGTCCATACTGATCCAATATCGTGCCTACCAGAAGCGCACACACATTCGTAGCCACTGCTGCAACGGTAAACATGAAGTTCAGGCGTAGTTCCTGTTGATAACACACCCTCACGCCCTCTATCTCCTCTTCAGGAGTACATCTATCTCTATAGACACCCTCCTGTACCAGGATTGGCTTGAGAGCAGCATAACCGAACACAACACCAGCAGCGAGTAGACAGTAGATAACCGCGAATCCGATTTGCAATATGCGTTTTGGCGTGGGGACCTCGAAAGCACCCTGCGGCTCCACCTTTCCTGGGCCCTCTCGGATGACTTCGTCGGATAATCTTCGCTCCCCGGTTTCAGCGGCGGTTTTGGTCGTGATTTTGTGCATGGAGGACTTATGGTTTAGGACCGAGGGGAAGAGACGCTCTTCCGCCATTGTCGAAGAGTGTGTGCCCGCCATATTGGGAGGTAGGGTACTTCTAGGCGCTGCACAGAGAATGCGTCAGGTCCGTGTCCATTCTAAAGTAGAGAGTAAAGAGCTGGCGGGCGGAGAACTCACAGTGTGCTGCGGTTGGGGTAGATATGTCTAGATGACGTCGTGCTTTAAGAACAGAGCTTTAGTGAGCTGGGGCCTTGATATGCGATGGATAAGGTTAGAATTATCGGAACCCTTCAGTCCTTTGACGATGAGATGAGGCTCGATATCGATGCAGGGAGAAAACGAAGGAAGGATGATGCTGTGAGTGAATAGCGCAGCTTAAGACTTAAGTCCGCCTCATCGTGCCGAGAAAGAGGAGCAGCGGCTGGACTCATCCTCTCTCCTCCAGGCATCATCGTCGTAATCGAGAGGATCGTATCTTCTGACCATAGCAAAAAAACTAGGACACGAGCAGCTGGAGAGGCGGCAACTCTCCTGAGATGGCGTCATGCAGCAACCCAGTGGCGTCCAATCGGAAACACGAATTGAGAAATTTGTACGCACGCTCTAGCCTTACCGACACCGCATGCAAGTTCCGCATTGGCCAGACTGAGTAAAAATCGGTTTTCGGTCTGTCTGTCCCTGCAACAGAAAAAAAAAAGTCAGCTTTTTGGGAATCCGACCTCTGTCGAGATTTACTTTGCACCCGTCGATGGCCGATCCGTGGGGCGAGAACGTTCTCGCTTCGCCCAAGACTTTAGCAGCTCAACATCAACATCACCCTCTAGTTAAAGCAGTCAGATTCGTGTCGCCGCCTCTTCTCCATCGCCGTCTACAATTATTTTCACAGACTCTTAAGCTTCTCCTCAATCCGAACAATCCCAACCACAATTGCAAAATACTCAACCTACTCTACTCTAGCACCGGGTCGATGCGGGCGGCAAGGAAATGTGGGGCAAAGCTAACGATCGCGATGTCGTACAGAGCAAACGCTCTTGTGACCGCCCACCCCGCCTTGAGTCATTCCATTACCACTGCATTTCAATCTCAGCTTGAGCAATACAGTAAGGTACTATACATCTGCGCAATAAGGCGGGCAGCGACAACCTGGGTATAAAACTGCCGAAATACTATGGGCCGTTATAAGAAAAGAAAATGGAAGGTAGGTTAAGATAATCCAACTGCAGCTGCTATCACCCCGCATGGCAAATGCACAATTAAGTTTTGCAGGATTCTCCTCATTCTCAATTGACCAGTTAAATCTCATGGCTAGCGTACAGTATCACCACGGAGATAGAACGTCAGCTGCCAGACATCGACGCTCTGTTCAGCCCAACAATACCCAAGCACATAGAGTGCTCTAGAGTAGGCCAGTGGCCAACATCTAAGGATATTACCATTTAGCGGTCATATGCTACTTATTAGGCGGACAACAAAAAAGCCAAAACGTTTTAATCGCCTAAAGGTAGGAAGTAGAGCACTTTAACCGGCGCGGCTATTTAGCGTACCCCTCTCCGCCTCTGCTGATACGGCGGCCATTAAACAACGGCCCTCGAGTAGAACAAGTACGAGTTGCACGGTAGAGGAGATCATGTCCGTCAGTGAAGAAAATGCTAGCAATTGTACTGTATTTGGCCGGAAGTTTCCAGGCGATCCAACCATTCGACTGAGAGGAACTCGTCGCACGGCGAGGGCAGTCCAAAGAAAAGCCACCAGTAATCGATGTGCCAGTCCGTACGTATACCACGCCACTCCATCGACTCCAAAGAAATATCTCTAATCTAGGAGAATCGCGGCTGATTCTGTGATGCAGCTATGAGCTGTTTGTTGACACCTAGTAAAATGCATTAGTAGGATCATCTGCAACTACCTAATACCTACCGCGCTGGGAGTAAATGAACTCTTCTTTCTTGGCTTTATTCATTCATTCTCTGGAAAATTGTGAGATGCGCTTTAATAAGGCTTTCACTTCCTTGGAATTGAAGAACTCAACGTAAAAGTCCACAATTCGCTCGGAATACGTCGACAGGGCCAGTAATGGGCAGCGTGATCTTTTTAGAACTCGAAGAAGCATAAGCACGCCTCCAGTAAGCTCATCAATCGCGCTTTCTCAACAAAAGTAGCAAGACTACCTAAAAATGTTTCCAATAATGTGACATCTCCGTCTAGAAGGTATTTAGCTAACTACACCAGGGCTGTATGCAATGTGATTACCTCTGACAACCCTCCAAACATCAGGGTTTTCTGCTCATGCATCATCTGTCATTCCATACCGGTAGCTCTCGGTCGAGGAGAACAACACATAACGGGTCCCTGTCATACCCCAAATATCCTCGCGTATGAACTTCTTCCTAATAACTTAACAGACAAACCGACTTTCCTTCCAACGCCAAATCAAACCAAGCATGTTCAATACTCCATAAACTCCGCATTACTGCACTTTTGACCCTTCCTCTTACGATCTTCTTCATCGTCACCTGGATCGTGAAAAGGTCGAAGCCATGTATGTTAGGATGTAATTGTGCGCGTGGTCTGCGACCCCATTATGGGCAAGGTTCTTCTAATAGCCTCAGAGGGTGTTCATCTTCTCGCAGAATACTGTTCAGCGCATATCCAGCGATGTCAAGGCGGGTTTTCATTCAGGATCGGCGGAGATAAGTGTGCTGAACATGCTTTTGGTCAGACCAGCGGTTTCGAACAGGCTCTTGACTTTTCATGACACAAGCTCTTCGAAAGCCTTCGGTTACTTGCGTTTATTCCACTTTTCTTGAACTCCACATCTTTGTAGCTCCAAGGCATATGAGAGTTATCATGCCAACTAGATTTCGATTGTTGCCGACTATGCTATCCAGCTGGGTATTCCGGAATACGAGCTTCTGCGGTGAGAACTGGAGTACTTCCCGGAAGGTCTGGCAGCCCTCCAAATCCCAGATCTGAAGAATTCACAAATTTTTGAGCAGGTACTCCCAGATCACCATTCTAGAATCTCAAACTCTCAAAATTATTGTCTGTAGCAGTTCACTGTAGTCGCGCAGACCCAGATTCTTATAGGAAGGACCCCATTCGAGAACCTCGTTATGGAGATAACTATCCTAACCTTTCACAAGCTTCAACGAAATTTCGCAGCAGAGGACTGAAAGATAACACCCAATTTTACTATCATTCGTCCGGACAGTATCATGGTTGGGAAAAAAACGGAGGAGCAACGGTTACTCCTGCTTGAGGATGATATTGGAGGGATGCTGAAGTTGTGAAGATTGAAGAGTGGTGGATCAACATCCCTAATCCTTTAGCAGAAGGAGGGCGATCATCGCCCACTGCTCCTTTCGTCCCCACTCCGCCATCTGGTTTGTAATCCCTAGAAGTTTCAACGTTCCGATGTGGCATTAATAATGCCGGCTACGGGACGAGATATCCCGGGCAGGGCAAGGATTCTTCGAACATGGACAGAACGAGACTTCTGCAGCTACAAGATGAGACCCCGGGGCGATTTTTAAGAAGCTGCAGGAAATCCCCGGACTTCGTGAGTGACGGCTTATGACCAGGTTTTCGGCCAAAGCAACTGACCGAGGTCATTCCGCCGTACTGTCTTTGTGCTGGACTTCATTTCCTCTAGAGCTTCAGAGGTTCATGGCATTGAAGCTGCCGGAGCGGAAGGGTTAGTTGGTAAGGAGACTAGATAGAAGTTAAACAAGATCAATAACATCGTGAACTTTGCCTTGCGGCAAGGCGTACGTAGAAATAATCGGTGCCAGTAAGCCGCAGAATACGTCATAGAATCAAGCTCGTAGCTACTTCCATTGGCTTCACGTGATGTACGGAACTCTTAGCAGACATTCTCAACACGTCGCGTCACCCAAACCTCTCTGCCTCTCCCTTCATCTGCCTCTCCCCTCATCTCCCTCCCTCCATCCACGTCTCACCTCCTAATCTAGCATCATGGATCCAGATGCTGTAGTCGCCCTCGCTAGTGCCGCTCTCAAGAGGAGTTCTTCTCATCAAACTGCTGAGCTACATTCCACCCCGTCCTTGAGTGCACTTGCCGAGATCTGTGTTAAAGAGGGTGTCTCTAACGTCGCCGCCGTTGCTCTTAAGATGCATTCTCCTGTCATTGAGATCATTGTAGCTACGAACGATGAGACACCTATGGAAGGTACTATTGAGCATATACGGAATGTCTTGCAGTTGCTTCAGAATATCTCAGATAAAAGGTTTTCTGAAGGCAATAGCAATGTTAACCTGCGCAAAAAGTCACCCCCGGTTAATATAACGGAGGAAGTAGTGCCTTTGTGCGATGAGCTATTTGTCTGGATCTACAAGCACAGCTATGCCAAGGTCGTTAAACGACATAGGAAATACTGGCTAGTGCTTGATAAGTTTCGCAATCTCCATCATGAGTGGGCCAAGACAAAGGAGAAAGATAAGGACATTGTCGACAGCACGAAGGGTTTGTTGGGGGAGATGAATGAATTTCTGTTGTGGACGCAACTCATCAATCACCGTCTCGCCGAGTCCATGAATGTGACTGGAACGTGGATGCGACTAGGATAAAAGGTTCAAGATGGCCTTTAAGTCTATACTAGCTTATGGAAAGACCGTACTTGACGATCCGGAAGCGTGCGAATTATGGGCGAAAAGAGTTGGCTTCGAGACTGGTAAGATCTCAACCCCTGTTGCATATATGGTTTATCTCCCTGACGTATGGCTTCAGTTGTATGATGCATAATCTCTCTAAGATGATGGTCATTCCAGACTCAGCTGGAGATGCCAGCTGAGTGCGCATGCATGCGTACAAGACATACTCCGAATACCGTATATATAAGAGCATGAATGTACCTGTACTTAAGAGCACAACGCTTCTAGCAATCCAATCAGTATTTCAACAACCCCATCACTTACAGTGATTGACTAACTGTTCGCTCTCATAGTATCATCCGTCCGTCTCCGGCAAGCCATTGAAAAGATCATCACGTTCACCGTCACGTCAACGCGCTTCTAACATCTGCGTTTTCCCCTTGGTTGAGGCAGACTATGTTCGTTGGAAGCACCTTCTAGGTCGTCCCCGTCACTCACAAAGCTGCTTTCCCTTCCGCTAAAAAATGGCCACCCGACGAAACAGAATGGCGTCAACTCCGGGACGATATCTATAAATGTCATAAACTCGAAGTTATCGATTCCATAAAGGCTCGGAAGGCTGAAGCTATTGTCATTGAGAGACTCCTCGCAGGTACCGCAGATTGGAAAGTGCACTGTGAATACGCATTGATCTCATTCCTTCACCGCCAGCGCACTACCACCTTAGCGGTTTCGTATATCGGTGTTTCTAAGCTGTCATGCAAACCGTGCCACTTTGGATATTAGCATACAATAAACATGCGGGCGCCGGCCACTATTACACAAAGGAGACCCACGATAAGTGGTACGCGGGATGGAAAAGGCCGTCGCTGGATGATGGCACAGCACAGGAGCGAGTAGATGATGCTCTAATTAAAAGGTGGAGGAGTTTTGTGCGAAGCAGGCTGATGCAAACTACGCTAGGTTTAGATCTTCAGATAGCTCGAATTCGAGCGAATGTAACATACCTAACGTTCTGGATGATGGGGGAGGCCTCTTTAAGACTGAGAGGGAGATGGCTGCTATGATGTTTTCAGCCCTTTGAATGGGTAATTTTTGGAGATTCTTTGCACTGCTTTTTTTCCATCTCCACTCGACCTGGTGTTCTTTCCAATCCTTGGGTATAATACCATATCCGGAGTTGGAGGCAAATTAGTTGTGCAATACGGACTTTGTTCGGAGAAATTAACCTTTGTTCGACGATAGATAATCACTGAAGTACCATAGCTCCAAAAAGACTTACTTGTCATCTCATTGTCGTGGTGCAGGAACTTATCTTGTAATAAGGCCTGGAATACATTAAACGATGCACATACGCAAACATAAAAGAGAAACCAGCTGATAAACATCACCGGAAACTCTGGATGTTAGCTCTTTTCTTGTTGCATGTTTCCAGCTCAGGCCAATGGCGTCGTCTCCCAATGTATAGGCAAAGAGAAGGGCCCGACAAAACGCGGGATAATGTTGGAAATAGCCAAGGTGAGGGTATAATAGTTCCTGAACACCTTAGGGTTCTTCCTTGCTACGTGGCAAAAGCAACCCAGAGCTCCCGCTAAGGATGCAAAGGCTTGTCGTTGGGTGCTATTGTAATGGCGATACGCATGAATTTAGAATCCAGGAGAGTCGTTTTGAGGTCACTAGACCCCATATCTCTTCCCGTACTGGCAGAGTGTGCTTCATGGGGCTCAAACTTCAAGTTGGAGGGTTCGTCTCCCAGAAATTTCACAACCTTGGGATGGGGGCGAAGGGACTCGTCCTCCAGAAGTTCCAGGACTTTGGCAACATGGCGCGGCAAAATGCAGTAGTATATCCTGCGAAAGGTGCATATTCATACATCCACTTGTCGAACGCATTGAAGCTCGAGGTGGTAAATTTTGACGTGTGTAACTCGGCGGAAGACAAATAATTCAGGTAGGCAAGACTTAATTTCTCACACTACTTTATTGCCCGTTCCTCGCCTCGTTGAGTGGAGATACAATCTTTCTACGACTTCGTCATCGAGCACCTAGATGCAAGAAGAACCCAGCAGACGACCCTTATAGACTGCTTGGGCCGATTACGAAGCTGTATACGAGAAACTCACTACATAGTTAATGGCAACTCTAGCAGCCACAGCAACTAGTACCGAACCTCACGATAACCTCTTACCGGAAATTAAGGTAGTCCAGATGACCGATACTTTGGCAATCGATGTTAGCCCAAAGATAGTCGACACACCAATCTTCGGAGACTTGGACGCATCTACCAAATCTCCTAGTGCAGAAGAGAGTCAATGGAGAGTCATTACGGGAGTTCTGACTTATAAGGGGAGGATATACATCCCTACGGACGATTCTCTCTGCGGTAAAGTTATCATATTTCATGATAACCCTGAATCCGGTCATTTCGGAGCTCTGGAATTGGTGTCTCGGGATATCTACTAGACCTCAATGGATGCAACGGTATGGAAGTACATCAGCAAGTGCGGAGTATGCTATCGGATAAAGGCGTCACGTCATGCCCGCCACGGAGTCAACATGCCGTTATCACCACCGCCATGGCCTTTTGGAAGGATATGGTTGGGTGCGCTTAGACCCTCAGATGCACCTGCATGCCCAGGTACACTTGTAACCGCATTTGACTCCACCTAAAGCGTACTTAGGGCCTCTTTTCCCCGAGGTGCGCTTGGATTACTTATGATGCATGGCCATACGAGTCTTCATCATTGCTTGCGCTATAAATGGGGTATCGGAGAGAGTGATAGAGAGAATCTCTCGTCCTTGTCACAACATATATAGGGGAAGTAGTGTAATGAAGTAATAGAAGTAAGACTTGTGATTTTTTTACGAGGAGATGTATCTCACAAATCACAACAATTAAGATGTCTGCCTCACGTTATCAGACCCTATAACGCTATACAATCAAAGAAAGAAAAAACACAGGAGAAAGACAAGACAACGCAACAGTCCAGGAATTAATACAAAAGTTGAGATAGTCTTTACCGGGTCTCTACCTAGTTCATGTCGAACGGGCATTCGCTGATGGAATGGCATTAGCATCACCGAGCCCAACAAGTGAGATTTACCTAAAACTGGTCTCCATAAGCATTCCATCAAATCCTCGATTCTACGCCAGCTCTGCTGTAGTGGTGTGGGCTGTTTGTCTTTGTTACTATTGCTTGAACTTGAATTTGAAAAAGGAGATGTACAGGAAATGTATGTCTAGTAATCGAGGAACAGTGAGGAATCTTTACAGTGAGTTGTGTAGTTTTGGGGAACGTAGATTTTAGGCGAGAGGTGAGGAAGAAAGGTTGGTCAGAATGGATGGACGAGGTATTTGTTTTTTTGTAATCATATTGTATTCGGCCGCTTGCGGCCATGACATACATTTTCCCCATTCCTTACCACTTCTTGAAACCAACAAAGGAAACAAGCAAAGTCGTGACCCTCGACTATCCCCAAGGATGGTGGTTGAGGTGCTGTTGGGTGGAGTCACCGAAACAGTAACCCTAAACCCAGCATCTATTTCACAACACTCTGTAACTATTAATGAAGATACGATTAAATACTTAAATAGTTTGGTGATATGCCACATGTCTCAATGTTTCACAAGGAAAGATTAGATAGATAACTACTATACTACTAAGGATCACGCTATGTGTGAGCGGGCGAGAGCTTCTTGATAATCGGGTATCTTCACTTGGAGGGAGTGTATCAAGCAGACGAGCGAGCCCGTGTCCAACCCTACGTTTCCGGCAGTACCTCATGTTGCTAGGTAAGTACCCTGTATCAATTGAAACGGAAGGCCGAATAATAAAGTTGTAAGTGCCGAGATAATTGCACTTGAGTACATGTCTCTGGTATTTGCTCTTTTTCGCAGTGTTACTTCGTTGGCATCTTTCACTTTGATATTTCTGGTTGCGTCCACAAAAATTCATGATATATTTGGGGGACTTTTGTCGTTTGCCAACTCAAATATTCAGGACAGCAAACACAGAAGACCTGACCCCATTTCTTTGAACGAAAAATGGCTGGATTCACTACGGCACCATTGAAGAATGTGTCAGATGTGTGTGTGCATACAATCCTTCTGCGAACCTAAGTCCATCCAATCATCCTTGTCAGTTGGACCTACTTTTAAGTTGTTTAGGTTATTTTGTAGTAAGGGAGGGCACCCAAGTCACTGAGCCCACGAAGGTTGTAAAATACATGCTCAACATTCACGTTTAGGCACGGGAGACTCCATGAATGATGATATGTGATCGTTGGGAGGTTTCCAAACGGGCAGCTCCCCATCGCACCGCTCATGCCAATTTCCCGGAGCCATATAGATGCAGTCGGGGTGTTTAGGGCAATAAAAAGCAGTGGCGGCAAGAAGGTGGCCTGACGGGGGAGAATGAGAAGAACCAACCATGTAAAGGCGGAATGACGAGATTAAAAGCCACGGGACGGGACGATTGGTCCCGTTCCCTACTCTCAAAGAACGTTCTGTCCCATCCCGTGCCTGACACTCATCTTAGGTGCGATTTTGAACTCCTCCCTTGCGAGTTGTTGAGTATTTAATAGTTCTTCGTCTCGCCATCACCGTGGTCATGGCGGGCGTGAGGGTTGGGCAGGGTGTGTTTTAGGCGCATCCTGGTGGATTTGTTAGAGATAGAGCAAGCTTTTGTTTGGTGCTACTACCTGTTGATTGAACCCGACAACAGCGCCAACAGCCCCCGGCAGGCGGCAGACAAACTCTTCTGGTTGCGATCTGATATCCAAGTTTCGGGTTTGTGGCAAGACAGATGGGTCCTGCGTAGGGAGGTGAAGGGAGGCACCGTTGATGCAGATGTTCGTGTAGGGTGGGTGTCCACAGTTGGGATCGGTGACCAGAGTTGGTATATTATAGCGAATGCAGGAGAAGTTAATACAGAGATGATGGATTGATAGAAGTCTTTTATTACGGTTCAAGAACAAACAAATAGAGATCGACCCTGAATCACAAGACATCAAGAATCGAGTGAGTAAGACCATATACGCATTCCACAAACCTAATCACCAGTGCTATTGATATTCCCCTTCAACAAATCCCCCACCACCTCCCGACCCCAGCGCCGACCGCCGCTGCCACCACCGCAACCGCACTCCACCCAACACACCCCCATTTCTCCGCCCAAAACGCAGGCATCATACAAACCGCCTCGATATTCCTCCCCTCAGGATCAAGCACGAACGCCGCATAATACGTGCTGAAATACTCCTCCCTGACCCCGGGGGGGCCATTACACTTTCCGCCCGCCTTCCTGCGCTGTATCAGCCCCACCCACACACTTGCACACAGGAGAACTTACAAAGCCTCTTCATAAAAGCTCCTAACCTTGCCTCTATCCTTTGCCGCAAAAGCGACATGAACCGGCCCCGACAACTTCCTCCGAGCCTCTTCCGTGACCTCCGTCTTCCCCTCTACGCCACCGCGTTGATGCCTTGTCTCGCTGCCGTCTGCACCCGGCGCATTCGGGCCCGCAAGCCAGAAATCGGGCCCACACGCAGAGGCGCCAAAGCCGCGGACTTCGCCGTCGACGAATTCCATGCGCATTTTGTAGCCCAGCGGCTTTAAAGCGGCAGAGTAGAAGGACGTCGCCTCATCCATGTCGCGGACGTTGAGACCGATGTGGCTGATTGGCATGATGGGTGGTGGGAGAGAATTGAATGATAGGTGTGGCTGGTGGTGGAACTGACGCTGAGATTCGGTGGCGACGGGAGTAGATAGAAGTCTGGCGATAAAGAACTCGTATTGTAATCAGTACAAAAGGCGCGTGGTTAGGAGAACGAAAGAAACTCACAGCTTCCTAGACAAATACGCGTCTTCATATACTCCTCCTGCCAACCCTCAGACCTCCACCATCACACCACTCCAACAAGTATATTTCTTTTCCTGCTTCCCTATCCGGAACTTTCGAAACGCCTTCTGACTCACGGTCACGTTTTCTCGTATCTGCATGCACCAAGCAGACGCGTCCACGCATCACACGCGTAAAGTATCTCGTCAGTGTAACAAGTGGCCGTCGGCGTAATTGGTGTAACCAACTGCAGCCCCTCACTTCCAAGACACAAAATCAAGGCAGTTCTTCTGATCTGGCATCCATTAAAAACTTGCAGTAATAATTCATCTAGGGATATAAAAAGAACGCAAGCAAACACTTATAGCGGGTACTCGATGTCTTGTCAAGAGCCCCGTCATCGCCATGCAAAAAAAAAAAACAGAAGCAATCCCCTTTATTCCCTGTCCAGCCTTCATCCCCACATAAACAACCCGAGACTGATTTCATTCACATGATTTTACGTGATAGAAAAAACAAATAAGAAATACCAAGCCATAAAAATTCTGGCTCTTTTCGATGAGGAAATAAGTCGTTTAATGTTCCAATAGTCTGCAAACAGTCGAGTTAGATATTGGTCTCAACCTAACGAATAGGCAATGGAGGAAAATAGCATGCTGCAATGCCGGCTAGAGCCTGGCTAAAGTACACGAATGCAAGGAGCAGGAGACGAAAGCATTGTGATGTAAAGCCATGGGAAATTAGCCGGGGACCAACCTCAAAGATCCTTGAACAACCACGTTCTCGAGAACACTTCCGGGAGGAATGTCGATAGTGCTGCTCTCATTTGCAACAATAATAACGGTTCCTATGTCCGAGTTAGAAACATCCACGATGCATAGGAACGGAATGTCCCCCTTACCCTTTAGTGTAACACCTCGCCCAAGGTTTACGGCACCAGTAATCGTCAAGTGGTCCAACTCCAATATCCTGGGGATGCTAGGCACTCTCTTCTGGAAATCCGACACCTTCTTAAAGTGGGATCCCAACTTGATCAATGGAGCGGGTCCAAAGCGTGCGGAGTCGATGAGAAGCTGACCGTGCTTCATCGAGTACAAGTCACTCTTGACGAGCATCAAGTCGGAACAAGTCTTGACGGGCAAGAAGCGCTTGCGGGGTACGTTGACACCGTGTGCATTCTTGAAATGCCGAATGGCCGCACCAACAGCGGTCTCGAGCTGGATGACACCGAGATCCGAATCACCAGACTTGTCTGCGGGAATAGACTTATGGTTGGGGATGATCTCAAGCTCGAGTTCATGGTTCTCAACGACACGCTTGATGGCGTTGAGGTTGAGCCAGATGTTGTTTGTGTTGAAATACCTGAACTTCTTGATCGACTTGAAGTCCTGGACGTGTTCCTTGGGTACCTGAGCAATTTCAAGTAGACGAACAGTGCCTTCGTAGTCAATGATGGTACCACCCTTGACGTCGGCCTTGGTTTTGTCGGTAAGCTCCATAATGTACTCTGCCTGGCTGTCGACCATGTGCTCCAAAATGCTCAAATCCACAACGGCTCCCAAGTTGTCAACATTACTAAGGAAGAGGTACTCGATGCCGCGGCCAATCAGCTCATCCAAGATACCAGAGTTCTCGAGGGACTCGAAAACGTCACCGTGTCCAGGAGGGTACCAATCGGTGATGGGTGAATTTGAGTCCTTGGGTACGGGGAGCAGCGAATCCTTCGCAACACGAGGGTAGCGTGACTGATTAAAGGTGATGATGTCGACATTGTGTCCCTCGTACTTCTTGATGATGTTCTGGGTATCATCATCGGTGTTGAACGAGTTCATCAAAACGAACGGAACGTTAACACCGTAGATGCGGTTCAGGTACTCGATCTGTCGGACAGACAAGTCCAAAAAGGACATGCCCTCACGAACCTCGATAACAGACTTGGGACCAACACAGCCCATCGAGGTACCAAGTCCACCATTGAGCTTGAGCACAGCGAGCTTGGAGAGGAGCTCCGGGTTCTCCCGCCTTGGTAGGGTATCATAAGAGATGACTTGGGAAGGTTGGGGGGGTTGGATGCGGTCCCACTCACTGCTGGCCGTTAGCAAGGAACACAACTTTCACGGAAACGGAGGATATCTACAGAGTAGTTCCTTTTGCCTTGTCCTGAAGATATCGCCTGAACAGGGCAAAAAAGTTGTCCATTTCGGTCTCGAATTTCTATTGCACCACCCATTCCTCCGGTTAGCTGTGGTCTAGAATATAATCACCTCGTCATCGAGAAAGCCGAGCAATTACAGCAATTCGAAACTGTTATTTCGGGATCTTGAGGAGCTCATACCTTCTTGGCCGCAGGGTCCTCAACAGAGTCGGCGAGCTTGTTCAAGGCATTTCTCATCTGGCTCGCAGCCACGGAGGTGGAAGTGTTGTCAAAGGCCTAATTCCACGGAAACAAATCGTTAGCTGTTATCTGCAAGAAAGCTTCTTCTCAAGACCCCCGGGTTAAGTGGGTTCAACTCACAAACGACGACTGAGACTTCCCGTGTTTTCTTCCAGAGCCTGGTACGTCCAATCCACCCATTTTCTCTTTCCCTAGAGCAAGATCCTTGATAGATGTCATTTAGTGGTTGTTCTGAGGTCCAAGAATAAAAGGGTTGTTGAGAAAGAGATTCGAAGACAACTGTATAGTTGATCGATTGATGGGAGTTGATGATGAGAAGCTGGCAATGCTCGGCTCGATTGTTTGTGTTTATGGAGGGGAAGTGGGGCAGGCTTTGTATTGAAACGGTAGGGAATCAGGGGCCGACCCACCAAAAAAACAAGGAACAAGTTTCGTGCAGGTGGTTGCACAAACGTCAGGATTTTCAATGCAATGCAAACCCAGCTGCAATAAAATCGGATGGTTTAGCGGAGGGGAGAAATATCGCGAGGTGTGTGTAACGGTGTTGAGCGGAATGAAGAGGAGGAGAGATAGCAAACAGAGGTGAAGGGGGGGGAGAGGTGCTTTAGAGAAAGAAGAACCTTGCTCTCGGCCACGTTGGGGAAGCAGAGCAAAGCTGGCTGGGGGGATTGCAGCTCGGCCCGATAGTCTGACGAAATTGGAAGCTATACCACGAACAAATAAAGTGGCTTGACAGCAGGGCCCGAGCGCCTCTGATTGACTTGCAGTTACACAGCTTGAGACGGACACAACAGCGGCGACACTGTCTGAGCGAGCACCTAGGCACTGACGAGCCATACTGGAGCCGAAGAGCAGCAGCTCTCATCGGTAACTACTGCCCAACTTGAGCCGTGCTCGTCTTCCCTCGCTTCCCCTCCTCTTCTCGCTTGTTTCTCAAGCTTCGCAGTTGTTTGGTGCAGAATTGGAATTGACTTTAGCTAATTAGTTACGGCCCGTGCGCACGGGATGACGCGTGTCCCACACAGATGTGTGTGTGCCGACAACTCACCTGCGCACTCCCCAGAACAACACCTATTATAACCGCGCGATCTCACTTCAATTCTTGCAGTTTCCTTTCCATCAAGCACTGAATTCTACGGCTTTCCATTGGTTGCCATCAGCAGCCACCGGGGCCTCAACGACTACCACTACCACCGCATTCAAGCCACCTGCACTACCACAAACGGCCGACATGCATCAAGATTGCTCTACTTCTGCCGAATTCGCTTACCAAGTCGAGCCAGCAATAACTGCCCCGCCTGCCCCACATGAGCCCATTCCGTATCTATCGTGAAGGATGAAAACTCTGCTTTTCACGCACACCCACAGCTGGAAAAATATATGGGGTATGTTGACAGCAATTCGAATAAATATGAAAATTTTGGAAAAAATTTGAGATAACAACCCACCGTGCATGACCTAGCTGCTGGCGCGGTTAGACCGGTAATGGGGTTCGCACCGCCACTCGGCGAAATATATCTCAGTTCAATTCACCACGCTATCATATCAGCAACTATGAAGCAACCACCCCGCACCACACATGTATCTTGTTTCCCCGGAAACGTAACTGCAAAATGACAACATGTGGATTCGCCATTGGGGGTGATTGGTGCGCCAGCGATCCCTTGGGTTCCGACCGAGGCGTTGATCAATATACTTGGTGCGGCTTATCGCGGGCGTTTCCGGTGCGTTGCAAACGATTCGCTGAAGAAAAAATTATCACAGCTTTAGATGCTACAATAACGAAACGAACGAACGGCAGTTGATACATACGTGGAAACAAATATTATAGTTCTAGAATGAGGGGATTCAGACGCTAGATATATCATATTATATTCGGTCTGACAGAGTGGCATCCACAACCTCGGACACCTGGACAATGATTTTCCGGCCCCGCACCACATCTGGTCTAACCCCACCGTTGCGTTATCGCCCTGCATTATGGTAACCATCCACAATCCATAGATACTCCGAACTCCATATATACTCGTACAGCTCCCCCCGGCTCATTTCAATACCACCTTCCAGGCAACAACACCACCGACAAACAACGCGGTCGCCACGACCAGCATGGCTATAATCCACATCTTAACCCGTCTTCGTTTCTGCTGCTGTGATCGCAACCACTCGTCACTACTTACTGTCAGTAGTTATCGTAAATCAGGGGATGCAAGGCGGGGGAAGTCGTACGATAAAACCTCGCTTTTTGGCCCTTCGCGCTCATGCAAATGCAACGCGACCGAGAAGCGGTGCCAGAAATCTGGGTCGCCGATGACTCCCATGATGAAAGAAAGATAGAGAAGATAATGTGATATACCAGATCACAACGTGCGTGTTTTAACAAAAGAAACGACGTGAATCCTCATGAACGAGCGGATGAACTTGTGTCGAAAAAAAGAATCCAGGCCGCAATTAATAAACCCCTCTCCCCTTGCCTCGGTGTAATCTGGCATAATAGTATGCAAGATTGCGAACTGCGGGCCAGCCTCCAATCATGTTGGTGGTGTGTGATGCTTGCCCTATGTGAGATCTGATATGAAACGGAGAATGTATATTAATTAACACCTAATCCCTTAAGGACTCTCACCGACCAAACAACCAACTGCATGCGAAGTGAAGTTCTCTCCGCCAATAATGAAGTACCTGAGTGAAGCCTTGATTAACATCATAAGTACTCGGACCAGCCGAATATCCAACTGCATAGGAAGTGATATTCTTACCGCCCGCCTGAAGGCTGAAGTACCACCCTAAAATCTCTTTCGGATACTCGAAGCGGATGCGCGTTTTGCTTATCGATAAGAGCTCAGCTCAATCCCACCCCGGATAAACTATGGAGAGAGGGAGGGAGGGTTCCCGGGGAGGGGTTTAGGTTTCGTTTCAACTGCCGTATGGGTGAGATAGATGAGATGAACATAAGGCAAGGCAAGGCAAACATGCAAGTATTCAGCCACTCGGAAGGGCCGGAAGAGGTCGAAATAAGCATTGAGTTACTTATGCGTGTAAGACTCAGAACTAAAAATCTCTAGCGAGAGGACCCTAGATACCAGTGGCGAAGGTTTTTTGGACGTTTGGTGACGAAGCTGGGCCCATCCTCCTTTGGCTGGAGCTGAGCTCCAGTTCTATACTCTGCCATAATACCGGATTGAGGGAAGTGAATATAGTGTGATTTCCCGTCTGTCGGTGCGGCTTGATCTGACCGCACCGATCGCGACTCGGGTTCTGGATCGATTTTAAATTCGTAGGGAGAGCACTCTATATCGTGCAGAAAATCCCATGATTGAAATCAAGTACTAGCAAATTCCGATACTGACCTGGGACGTTCCGTAAGAGCGGCCTGATGATATTAGGCTGCCGCTATGCCATACGAGGGAATCGAGTGATATCAAAAGCATGCTGTTCGCAAAAGTTATTTATAGCGTACAAACTACTATTTATCAGTACACGGAATATGAAAGACTATGAGATGAGGGCAGATGTATGGTGCAATGATATCCACCTACTAGTATCCATAGCTTCGCCTTAGTAGGCTGAGATCTTATTCGGCACCTATTACCGGCTGTCACCCTACAGAGAAGTACGTAGCAATCTAACAAGATCATGCTAGGGTAAATGCACCATCACGAGTGGAATCGCAACACAGGGGTGGGCGAATCCCATTGCCGGAGCGTGCTTCTTGTGTGAACTCAAGAGCTTGACTTTAGATATTGCCCTCAAGGTCTCCCACACTCTTCACATGTTACACATATAGTCTGTTGTCAGCGTATAGCGGCTCCATCCAAAGCCAACTAGAGTTCTAGACATTCCAAGGTATATCTAACAGCAGAACCATATATTTGCCAATATATCATACAGAAAATGCAGAGCACTCACCTAACACACTACTATATCTAGCACAAATCCTCTCAATGTACACAAAGTTCCAACACATTCAAACTGGTCATAGGAATTCATCCGCTCTTCACCGTAGTAAAAACTCTTGGATAGATAGTAGGATAGATGGTTCTTACGAGCCCTGTACGGAAGTAGTGTTTTACACGCCCAAGCGATTACGAAACCAACGATAATTGACCATCAGATTCTAACGACGATAGGTGCTCTGCCCTCCCCAGCACCCAGTTTAATAGCAGCATTTACCAACATCGTCCTCTTCATTCCAACCTGACGAATCCACATCGCCACCGCAGAAACGGCCCTTACCAGGAAGCCCCGGAGCCAAAAGTCACATCCCCACTGGCGCTGGTGACCTGCATCGACATTCATGGCATTCCCCACAGCTTTTTCAGGGTCGGCAGCTACAGCACGTCGCCGTAGGTGAGATGGTACATACGCCCCGCTTCCAGACCTCCTCTCCGCCTCCCTCGTATGCCTCCGTTCCACATCTCTCTCGAACTCTTTCTGCTCGTTATTATACTACAAAGTCTTAACGCCATATCCCTAGTGAACATGACCAAAAACATGCAGCACCGGCTTCACCTTCCACAACCGTCTCATCAGCATTGCACAACCATACCGCTCCCCGCCCAGCCACGCAATCGGCGGTCCATGAGTGACTACAACATCAACATCCTCCTCAACATCCTCCCACTTCCTCTCTCCAGCCAAGTTCCAAACGCAGTTTGCGACGACGCTGCAACGCTGCCGAGGGATCCGTAGACCTTTAACCTCCTCCCACGGACAGAATCACCACGGTTTGGTCCACGAGATAGAGAACTCCCTACCCCGTGGCGGGAGTAGGCGTCGCGGACGCTGTGCCGCTCCTGGAGATCATCATGGATAGTTGCGTCGGGATCGTCGCAAGAGGGGTCGAGGGCGCGGTCGTGGTTGTTACCGATGATGAGCTTTATGTGGTGGGGTAGGGATTGGAAGGACTCGAGGCGTTTCCGGAGCTGGTGAGGTTGCCCTTCGCTTAAGTCGCCGACTACTATGAGGATGTCGCCGGATGGTATGGCGGGTAGGCTGAGGGTGTGAGATCACTGAGGCAGACTACTGTAATCGGGTTGAGGTAGCTTTGGAGGAAACTCCATATGTGTATTTTTGCTGATGTGTTAGAAAAATGGGGAATGTTGGTATGTAAGGTGCCGGTGAGGATTGAGCTTTCAAGGGAAATAGCGTAGATTATTTTGAAGGATTTCGAAATGACCGCTACTTATGTTACGAATGTGAAGCGGACGAAGTCTATTCTACTATCTAAGGAGAAGCTCTATTTTTATATACATGAGAGCCTAGAACACCATGGAAGTCCATGGAAGGTCACGATTGCAAATACCAGTGGCGGTTGCGAGTGAAAACTCGTGGATGAGTCTACGACTGTGAGTCCGTAGCCTCTGAGTCAATTCGGCGATCTCAGTATCGGCGACTTCCCTTCAGATCATATAGTAACAACTTAAGTAAGTACAACTCGAGTGATTTGTTATGCGATTAATAACTCTAGAATCGGAGGTTCTTGGGTTGACAAGATTACCTGACGCCGCTAACCAAGCTTATACCAGAGTTTCGGCCTATGGACCGTGTTTGCGAAGGAGATGGATAGGGAGAGGTGTATCTGCTCTAGTAAACTAGACTGCGCTTGTTAACTAACTGGTTAACTCTAGCGAGAAACGAATAAGCATGTCAGAAAGTCTGAGGTGAGAGCAAGGTGCAATGATGAAGAAGCACAAACGGGATTTTAAGTTTGACACCCATGGAGCTCTGACCGCGTCCAGGCAACTGCCTATTCCGTAACAACCGACAAGCGTATAGTTGGGGACACCTAGAGCCGGGCCACTAAAACCCACCTTTTCATCCCTGGCTTTTCACAACCACAACCCTTTAAAAAATAAAAGGGCCTCTGTAGCGTGATAGAGAATTAAGAATAGTAGGGGGTGACAGAGCCCGCAAAAAAATAGAGGCGGTGGTGAATTAATAAAGGCAGGATGAAGTGGAGAGATTTTGTATGGGAGGGGCTAAAAATTGTCGTCACAACAGGCAATAAATAGGCTGATTAATACACTAATATTACCGGAATAGGATACCAAGTGATCGTTGGTGACTAAAAGTGCGTCGCCAGTCATAACCGCTACCATTTTGTTTTATCAACAACCTGCCGATGTCCTTTATATACACAGTCTGTAAATGCCTTTGTTCCATACACAAACCCCTCTGCATATGCTTCTAACACCCTCATGCAGTAATGATAGTGGCGGTTAATAGATGCTGTTGAAACTGAATTAAGAGCTGCAGGAAGTACTTTTCTTAATCCTTCAAGAGAGTACTCGCAGTGCTCTCTTGCATAACATTTCGCCCCACACCAATACTGCTCAATGAAATTCAGCTCGCAGTGGAATTTGGGGTAAAATATTACAAGTTGATTTAAAGCATCAAGTTCCTCTTCTAGCCTGTCTCGTTGTTCTTGGAAATCCCGCTGGGATGCCATGAGAAATCGGGCACAGCAGCCTCCTACTATATCAGGGTTACATCCATTTCGATATGCTGGACACTCCATTAGAAACTTCAAACCATCTTTTCTGAAACCATTGTGTGGCCAAAGACCACGCTCCCATAGAATAACCTCTAGGCCTTTAGATTTTCCCTGAAGCTGGAGACTTGGGTGTGTATCTGAAAATACCATAGCTTGTGGCAACCCTCGAATATGATCAAAACCCTCACGTAACTTTGCCTGCTTTCCACCTGGTGACAAATTCATACATGAAGCCAAAAGTGCGTCATCTGCAAAGGCACAGTGATTGGAAGCATTATCGAATGCAAAGAGTGCTTGGCAGTTAGGAAATGCGTAGCGGAAAATAGGTACTGCAATTCGCATTGTGTGCCATATCATCTTATCCCCTGTTCAGTAGTTGTCTTTTCCATATTCCAAAAGCCACATTGCATCCCGGATTGGCTTATCATCAACCAAAACCCACATTGAGTCCTTTAGTAGTTCACTATCTGGAATTGTATCCGGTACTCGTAGCCTTCCACCTGGTGTAAGGAATCCTGATACCATTATCCCCTTTCCTTTTGTCTTTGGCCTCAATGGCTGATGTCCTTTTCGCATCCACCCTTGTCTTTTGCCATCATTTGCGTTGAAAGTAGACTCATCATGCGTTATAAAAACTAACAGCTTTATACCTTCTGGTAAATCTATTCTAGTCAATTATAATTATCAGAAAAAATGATCGCACGGATACTAACCTTGCGGTAACTCATAGGTCCCATTCTCTTTAAAAACCACAAACCGATCTTTCAAATGCTGCCACTGTGGGATAAACACCTCATTGCGATAGCGTACAACATCTACCCTCTCATGGCCATCTACATATACACCTTTGGTATAGCGGCCAAAAACCAACCCCAACTTCTTTAACCACCGGCGGGCAGTTCTTGCTCTTACTCTGTTACCCCCAGGACCGAATTTCAAAACCTCTTCCACTGCATGCGCAGCTCTCTTAGAGTCTAGATACTCTCCAATAACTCTGGCAAGGGTAAACGCTGTAATATCTAGCAAGTCCAAAATGTTAACTTTAGAAACTGCTACCAAAGGAGCTCTACTGTAAACTAAACTACACACCTTCACCTGAGCGGCCTTGTAGCCATTTGCGTACTGCATTTTGAATTCCCTCATCATTAAACCAACTTTGAGTTTTCGAATAACATCCTCTTCTGCCTTCCGGAATCTCTCTGTTCTCAATCCATTCTCTTTCCCAAGTAACAACCAACTGTGCAAAGTGAATTCCTTTTCCAAAGCATCGTGCAACAATATGAGCCATGTGTACTCGAGTTTCCCCTAGCTGTTTTCCGTGCTGGACTCGAAGAAAAGCTAATACTGCCATATGTCGCATCAAGTTCTGTCCCTGAAGAGCATGCTTTTTGCTTTCAAGTTTCTTGACTAATGCTTTTTGTGCCCTTGTACGCTCTTCTGCTAATAGTTCTTCGCGGGAGATATGTGGTGTTGGGCGGCCGACCGCCTGCTCTCCAAAGTAGGTGTATATCTTGCGAAGTCCCTTTGCACTCTCCTGGAGTTCCCGGTTCATCTTTTCTTTATGCTGATTTGTACGCAAACTTGATTCTGAACCTCGCTGATAGTGAAAAGAAACATCTTCAAATACACCTGGATTCTTACTTGCTGCTAGTAGAGTATTGAATGCATTGCTATTAAACTCTGTAACCTCATCTTCAGTATCAGTTATTTCACATTCCTCCTCATCTGTCTCCTCATCTTTATTGTCATCGTTGTTGTCATCACAAGAGTCCCAGCTCTCTGTAGATTGTGGCAGCTCCTTGTTTGGATTCCACATGCCTTTGGCACTCTCATCATCTACTCGGTGAAGTAAACTCTCAGGCAACTCATTCTCTTGGGCTAGTAGACGCTGCTTCTTAGATGTACGCGCAGCTCGCAGCTGCTGAGCTGTCTTATTCCCAATGCCAGGCCCCATGCTGTAATGCGACCTCGTCCAATCTGGACCGGAATAGTCTCGTTGGAATGAGCTCAATGAGAGGATTCAGGAACACCTATGGTCGAAGCAATCGGATGAAAACTGATAGAGATAACGATAGTGGGGGTGAATGGTATTGGCTTCAGACAAGCGGGTGATCGCGTTTTTTCAACAACTGTGGACAGGGATAAGAACGATGCGCCTATGACGAGCTTAACGAGACGATTCGAATGGCACCATCCCCGAGACAAGCCGACAAATATTGAAGATAATAGCCGGGGGTGATTGATTTGGATTGAATGGTTGGATCGTAGCAGGCTTGCAAAGAGGTGCAGTAGAAGGTAGGATATCTAGAAACTGGTTAGAATGGCTCAAAAAAATGCGGAAAGGCTTTACTGTGCTCAATTGATTGTTGTGGGCTTGTAGTAAAGCTGTAAGTTGCTGCACAGCTCAAGAATAGGGGGGACGCATCACCAATCATCACCGATCACACGGCGCTTATTCATCAAACCGAATGTCGCCGGATAACCGTAACTAGGTGTCCCCAACTGTAACCAAAAAATGATTTGCAAGATCTGAGTGAGATACTGGGATGTAGAGAAGTACTCTGGGGGATTAGCAGCGAATTCTCAGTTTAGCAAATCCCCAGATTTGGAGAGAGGAACTACTTTACAAGCGCACGGCCACTAACCAGTTTTGATGATATCAACCTTCCATTAAGGGTACAACCTTGGCGGCAGCCTATATGCGACACAAAAAAAGTCGGCCTCGACTGTAAAAAATCGACAAGTGATAGAAGAGGTATTTAAATCAAAGATGATTATATCTGACGGTCTAAAGATGGTGTGGGACGTATGGTGGTATAGATGCGATGAGGCTCTGTTCAGCTTGAAAAGTCTCGTCTTGGCGATTGAGTATAGTTTTTAGGTTCTTTGCTCTTTTTTCTCTTTCTTAGATGCTATCCTCTAGACTCATGATAATCCATTTCATTGGGGTTATCTCTTTCACTCCCGAGCCCGTAATCATCTCTACATGTCGAGCCTTCTCTGGTTTCCGGTCTTTCAATACTTTATAACCCTAGAGTTTAAAGCTGTGGTCCAAAAGGTATAATAGAATAATAATTATATATGACAATCCTGCAATCATCATGAGATTTGAATTTAAATGTCACGCAGTTGTTGCGAGGTTTGAAGTTTAATTATCGTGAGATTTTATGTCATTATATATGCATTGTCGTGGCTCGACATGGTTGATGTCCAATATCCATATCAATTTTCATTGGGGAATTGTACGTCATCATTTAGAACACCCAAAAGACGAGCACTCAGTGCCCCGAAAACCGGAAAAGAAGTTTCCATCAATAAATCTTTTATATTTGTGAAACAAAAGCAAAGACGAACTGTCTTTGCCATCTTTGGGACGTTTAACAGACTCTGGGATATGTACTAGTAGTATAGTACGAATAGAAGCAATTGATTTGGTCTTCTATGCATCCTGCACGTACGGAGTTGGGATTCTGTTCGCGAATTCATAGAAATTGATGGACACTACGAATGCCACTCTAGTTGGCATATATAAGCCCACGGGAAGACCTCCGCTCTCTCTCAGCCTCCTATTTTACCCCCTACGCCAACCATCACTCTCAGCCTGCTAATCATCGCGCAATAATATTCATAACTGTCCTCTTGCACATTGCCCTTCTCACACACAGCACAATTGCTGAGACACTCCCTAATTATCGTCTCTCCCGCCACTCCATCTCTCTTTGCGTTGTCCCCAATGGATCCCTCTCACCACGAAGCTTCTTACTATGTATTGCGGTATTTTACCGATATCGGTGTCGGAGCAGCAATCGGAGGATCTGTTGCCCTAGTGTTACATGGAGTTACACGAGACGTTCCGCCGCACGATGTCAACATCCTGGTTTAGGATGAATACCCGGACAGTACAAAGACAAGCTGAAGGAAAATAATTCGAACTTCGAACACTACACCAACGGTGAGTCAGTCTATAGCGGTAGTGCAGGGAGAGTCCAAATCCAATTCCTACCCGCTTGTCCTAATTCCGGAATTGCCTGGCTGCATATTATGAATCACCAGCGTGATACCACAGCTGTCAATGGTTTAAGAGTCTTGTCACTGCAGGGGTGTTTGGTGGGAAAACTTTCTTCAACGTATGGGAGGTTCTATAGCCCCCTGCAGGCATGTGAGGAGAGAGGGGAAGCAATGAAACAGTCAAGGTGGGAGAAAGGATTGCATGACGAGAAAGACGTTATATCGATTGCCAAGATGATGCAGTATCTTGGCTTCGAACATCGAGGCCCACTTACTGTTGGAGCTAAAAAGGCATTGGATCAGTTGATGATGACAAAGAACAACGAATTGATGGACGGAGTTGTTCCTGACTACCTGATGCGTAGACTTATTAATACCCCCGCTAGAAATAGGTACCCGCGTCTCATGAATATTATCCCTGCCATATCGTCCTATTGAGGACTAATGTATCATGTATTGAGCGGAGCAATTATACGCTTATAACAAGTTGATTGCCCAGTGTGCTCATTTAACTATACTATACTCAAATAATTGACATTTCGCAGCTTCAGAGTGTCCAGAGACTTTTACATAAGCGAATAGATTAATTAGATTAGATTACTCTCCATAAAAGCGAGTCTGTGCGAAATTTCTATATCTGACCTTATTGTAACTGGTGCTCCTAGGCAATGACTCAGATTATTACGTGAAATAGGGTATCTGGGGACTCTTGATATCGACAAGTAACTACTTCGCAGTAAGGTGAATAAGCAAAGTTGAGATCAAGAATTGGAACGGGCGGTTCGGTACTTTTGTAGCAACTATAATACCTTAGCAAGTAAGGTCATATAAGGTCGTTGGTTACTTTATTCCAATGAGTGGCATGGGGTTTGGAGCTTAGGGTTGAAGGGTTACTAGATCGGCCGGACGGCTGATCTTCAGGATTTCTGGCCTAGGTTATGTGTCAAACGATCGCTACTAGTTTGTAATCGCCTTGGAACGAGACAAGCTGGGATGTATTGGCGGAGGCAGTATCGGGGCATGTTTGATTTTGTTGTGGAATGGTAAGTAGGGGTTGAAGTGATAAAAGCTTCTGATAAAGTGATAAGAGGGATGAGTTTGAGGAGTATTGTGGTGCGCAAGTTGTCTCGCACCCATCCTTCCTAATTTGGTGTGTTCAATTACTCGCTCGTACCTCGCTTATAACCAGCAGGGGTTACCGAGGCCCAGCGAAGCAATTAGGGCTGAGGGTTACTCCGCCTGCTAACGTCTGGAGCGCAAGCTCAAACCTAGTCGACTATAGCAGCATATTTCTACCAAAATACCCCATGTCCATGGACAAAGTCTGAATTTTACAATTTGCCTAGTTACTACTATTAAAATAAGACACTATCAACGGGGTTGTGGGGTAGTGGCATCATAGTGCACGAGGTCGTTGGGCGGGGTCGTAGGATAGGGTACGGGGTATAACCCCGTAGTTTTTGTGCGTAGTCTATATCATAGGGTCATAACAGGGTTTATTGTAAGTTAGTGTTGGACAAGTTCTGAATCTCAACGAACTTGTACCCTCCCGCCCAACGACCTTGTGCACTATGATACCACTATCCAACAACCCCATGGATAAAGCCTTATTTTAATAGTAGTAACTGGGCAAATTGTAAAATCCAGACTTTGTCCACGGATATGGGGTATTTTGGCGGAAATATGGTCCCATAGGTCGACTACGAAGCAACATAGATAAAACATAGGAGGGGTCTCCACCACCACCCTTTCTATTTCCTTTCCTTTGATCTACAACTACCCGCTGCCGTATAGGAGTCCTTCAGAATACCTTCCGAGCAACTCAGCCAGCAGGGTCTCCCACTAACGCTGCATTCCGTTAAGCCCTGATCCCTTTCCTCAGTATCATAGTTCAGGTATTTTTCATTCTACGTTTTATTATCAAACCATTAACTATACCCAAACTAGAAACTAGAACTTTAACATCTTAACCCAATTCCATTCTGTTTATAGGATCGAGCGCAGTCTAATGTTTCTAAGGCCGATCTGTACCAACGTAGACTTGCAGCATCGTTTTGGATCGGCTAAGGTTCGCCGGAAATATACTTACCTAGGTAAGGACTAGGTATTATCTCGGCACCAACAAACTTTATCATTCGGCCTGCCGTTTCGAATGATACATGGTACCTATCCAGTGCTAATGACAAATACTTTCTCCTTATTCTCGATCACGCGTTTTAACAAGCAGTTGTCGAGGTGATATTGGGGACTTCTATAGACTACAAACATAACTTGTTAGAGAAGGCCACGTACACATGTTTAAGACAAAAGAAAAGCTACTAAGACGATCCGGATCCTGATCCCTCGGGCTGCATGAGCTCTCTTCTGAATTTTGCGGCTGCATTCATATATCCTGAGTATCCAAGTGTGTATGGAGGAAAGGGTTTCAAATTGGGAGCGAGAATGCCTTTCTCTTGGCTGAGTCCCTGGAATGCATTCTGCTCCCTTCGGGGAGAATATACGAACTCAAGTTGTACCTTGCGGCTAGACTAGTCATTGGTCAGGACCTTGTGAAGGCTTGTTTACCATCACGGACATTGGTGACAGATGTCAACGATGCTTGAGAATTGAATTAATTCTGAGGCCGAATAAAATCGGTGGAGCGGTGTACTACTGCCTTGTTAATCTTCCTTAAGAAGCGAAGCTGTTGCAAGAACGAGTCCATAAATTGGCTGGGGCGTTTGCTAGTGAGTGCTTCGCGATGCCGTCCGGAGGTCCTGTTCACGAGATGCTTTGTCAAGGGTTACGTCAATTCGATCTATTAGATGAGATGGTTTATCAGAGTTTCTGAGAGATCGATGGAACGTTGTGGCTGCAGGAGAAAGGTTTCTTGGAGACGACGGACACGGTCGCAAGCTCTTTTGGAGGTTGTGGGAGTTCTGTCGATCGTGGTGGTGGAGTCGCGATGTGGCTGCTAGTCTCGAAGGTAAAAACATCGCTAGAGTTTAAAAACGCAAGGCACATTTGTCAAACGTCACGATTTTGAATACTCTTAAACTAGCATCATTTTTCCTCTACCCCACGCTCTAAAGCCTAGTAGTAAATGAAAAAATCGCCTGTCAGACCTCCATCGCCACCCACCCTCATTCCCGCCGTTCTTGCGAAAAGCATATGGGAACTCAGGTCAAGATCATAACCACCTATCCCGAAGGACAGGCAAAAAAGTCTTCACTCTGGGGCGGCGAGGATATAGATCATCAACCAGGTTGGAGATAATCTGTGGCTCTTGTAAGGAGTTCAGATGAGACGATTTACTATAGAAATGATCCTATGAAGTAAAATCGCATAGAGAAGAAAGAGGAGGGCGAGGGAGCCACCCTATTTATATTTTTCTGGAGGGGCGGATTTTCGCCGAGGCGTACTTTTGGAAAGAATTTCTACTAGCGAAAAATTTCTATGAGGTAAGGGTTGCAGGTAATTTAGCCGACGACTAGGATAAGTCACATTTGGGTTGGGGTGCGTGCGGCACGACTCTGAACTATCCCAAGGCGAAACGAAGCTGCGTGGTTGTAGAAAGGTATAATTCTGGATTCTCGCAGCAAAGATTTCCCTACTACCCAAGCCTACCCTGAAATTGCCTGCACCAAACTTGATCGGATGTGGAGAGTAAGGATTTATAAGTGGACTGTTTTGTGTTACTACCTTGTAGGATATACTCGAAGGTTGAGCGTAGCCTAAGGAGGTTTACCTATATTATGGGAATAACTTGTCGTTGTGACAATGACAAGTATTAAAGGACCTCTGCGGAGGCTCGCACAGGCTCGTAGAGTCCAACCGAAATCTGAACCACTTGGGAGTATGGAACTTGATGATACGCTTATGTGCTGCTTGATGGAAGCTGTTGGAATGAAGCTTGGATCAATATCATGGTCTTTCTTGTCTACATCTTACTGTACTTCTTCATACACTGTACGATTTCCAACAAGAGTCCCAATTTGAGGAAATAGTCGTTATTAGATAGAGACCGGGGGCAAATAAAGAATCCTGTTTATCGAGAGGACTGTGTTCGCTGGATTAGCCATTCCCGACCAAGTCTTACATATATCATTTCATATCAGCCATAGGAAAGTTTTTGTGAAAATCCAATAGTTGAAAACGATTGGTGCGACCCATTCGGCCCTTAATCTCGAATTCTTCCAACAATGAGACGGTGCCCCTAGTATTCCGCCTTGGGGCAACATGTTCGGAGAGATTAGCCGGGAAAGCTAGCCGCGAGATGTGGGCTGGGGATGGAGTTGGTGCAGGATGTTGCCTTGTCTCTCTCGCTGCTAGAGTAGCGATCTTGATTGCCACGTAGCTCGAGCGCGGGGCGTCCGGTAGGGCGGCATTCCCGTTGTGCTGATTTAAAGCTAGCCAGACGGTCGAGTCCTCCCCCTCCCCCTCTCCCTCTTACTCTCTGCTTATCAATCTGCTCACCGATCCATGGTAATTGCAGATAAACAGACAAATTTCAGGTTTGCTGCCAGAGCTCACTTATATTAACAACCAATGAAATTCGACAATCAAACGACTGTTTGAAAGTAGTGGCATCCGGTTTTGTGTGATTGGTTAAATTCGTTAAAAGCCGCAAATCTCACGTACATGATTGGCCCGTCGGTCCGTGGCTACCGTTAGTTGATGGCAAACAGGAACTTCTCGCGTCTAAACCGGACTTGGAATAAGGACTCCGAAACGCTGCAAGCTAAACGGGTTAGAGACGTAGTCATCCAACTTGAGACCAGACTCAGGACTTGAGACGGCTCCCAGACACAACAACGAAAGCCATACCATTCGACGATCAGGACGACTTCCAAAGCAGCTTTCTCAAGTATGATGTAAATGCTCTGGCAGACACTTTACAGCAGGTGGTTATCAGTGCCTCTTTTCAATATGTGGAGAACGACGCCACCCGCTACTGTTATGAGACTGAGATGCGCGCCTAATTGAATGCTGCGGCACCAGCAAGCCCAGTGCGGACAGTGAGGGACGAAAGCATATCGTCGAAGGACGCAGAGAGGAAGTCGAGGCTTAATATTCCATGCCAGTCAATGCCACAACCCTCTTTACTTATTTCCATTAAAGACACTGCGAGATGGTATCTAATTTGGAAATTATGTGAACTCGAAGTACAGAGTAATATTGGGGTTCAGATATTGAAGTAAGGTGAATCACTAAGGTTGAAATCAAGATTTGAAGCCGGTGGCTATGAGTTTTTGTGGTGAGATATTGAGTTCCAGTTCTTCCCTTCGGATGAGGTCATTACCTATTCCAATGAGTGACATGGATAAGGTTACTAAAAGAGGCCGAGTGATCACATCGTGGAGCAACATATTCTTCAGGGCTCCTGGCCTAGGGTATCGTTTGATGGATATCAGAACGATTGAAATCAGTTTGAAATCACCACAGGAAGATTACTCAAGATGCAACAACAAAGCGGATCTTCTGGCCACGAGACAAGATATCCTAGGAGTCTCAGGACTCCACGAGTGGCAATATATGACTTGTCAAGGCTGGGTGCTCGGCAGTAAGATGGCTGGACAGTAGATACTTGCACTAAAGCACCATCTCCAATTTTTCGCCACCAAGACTACTGCCGTATTATCTGATGGGGTTTCAACTGTCCCCAATGTTGTTAAAATAAAACCCCTAATTCCCGAGAGATTGTCAATGGCCTTCTTAGTGACTGCCTAAACCCCCACTAGCTTGAGACAAGACGCCTGGGCCCCAAATTCAGATCTCGTCTCATCTCGTTTCGTGCCAAAATCTAGCCGGAAACTCGAGAAGAAGGTACAAGCAAATGTGGCTGGAATGAATAGTCTAGTCAAATAATTTCTTTACCTGTAGGTAGGTGGTTCAATCGGTCAATGTGGCTTACTATATGGGTGGCGACTTATCTATGCGTGGGAACAACCGCCGTCAGCACACCCATTCCCATGAGCAGGAGAGCGTAGGAAACAACGTGCACAGTGCATGCGATATATGCCTTAATTCTCTCATTTCCAAATTTGCTAGCTGCGCGCGAGCTTGCGAGCACTCGGGCTGAATTTATAATTATTCACTACCACTAGGCATGAGAGAAAAACCCAGGCCTTGTGTTCCAACAGCTCATCAAAACGCGACCTCGCCCAAACTTTAAGAGCTCTCGTCGTTCTCACTTTATCTAATTTTGATAAACCCTAACTCAAATATTTTCAATGGCGACAGGGTCAGAATTCCCCGCCAGGGACAACATACTACAAGCTCGCGATTATTGCTCCTCAGCCGGATGCGTAAGGTACGATTGTTGTGGAGGGAGTGATCTTTGAGCAAGAAAAAGAAGTTGTCCAACCGGAGAAAGAGGTCTTCGTACAAACGGAAAAAGAGGCGACCTATCCTATACCAGGTTTGGAGGAACAAGATGCGGAAAAAGAGGCAATCTATCCTACGCCAGTTGCACAACTGAGAGCTTCGGGCCTTCGGGGGTTATTGGGACATCTTTATGGCCTGGAAGTACCTTTGGCGCTTTAGGGCAGGTGTCATCGTTTCTATCTTCATCATCATAATTATAGCGGTTGTTACTAGATTCCTAGTGGGTGCCAAGAGAAAACCAGATGAAAATACGGTTTCCACTCACCTTGCTGGAATTCGGCCGGACTCCGGTATTGAAACTTTATCGTTTGGAAGCAGTATATTAGATAGCTATTAACTGAGGGTTTACTTCTAAGGGCTTGACAATCATATCCAAGGGCAAATATACGATGGCACCAAGTGGCTGGACAAGCTACTCTCCTTGGTCGAAGGTAAGCCTGGGACACCCATCACTGCAATGTTTTACCCATATGATTACGACAAGGGACCGGTGTGGACAAGTCCTGAGTTCACGGTAGTTATGATCTTTTGTCTTCAACAGTACTGACCTAAGGGCTATTAGATATCCGTTTTATTCCTGAATAAAGATAACGGCCTTGTCGAACACGTAAACAACCGTAGTTCCTGGAAGATGGGTAGTCTAGGGAAGGAGGAAAGATTTGAAGCGACAAACGGCTCTCAACTCAGCGGGACTTTGCTGAGGAAAAAAACCGAAACTGGGATTACCGAAACTCCGGGATACTTATGTCCTGTTTTACCAAGGAACAGATAGACTCATACGTCAGTTAGTACTATCAAACAAATTCGAGCCACCCCGATGGATCCAGAATGATACTTTCCGATTCAACGTTGACGCGGCTGAAGGATCGCCAATTTCTGTCCACAACATCGGGCATAGTTACGGCCTTCGACTCTACTACGAACGGAGCACAGACAATCGGTTGGTTCCATATGCAGCGACGGATTGTATCTCGAACGCTTACGGAATCAGTGGTGAGTGAAAGCCATGCACAGCCTGGCATCCTTCCTGCCACTAGAATAATCTAAGTCGTTGTTAGGAAAGTACTCGAAAGACTTGGTCCTTTTTTGGATGCGTCAGTGTGGCATTCTCACCCTTCGTTCTATGTTCTATGAGCTCAGAAGTCCAACATACAGCTGAAGAACTTGGCAACGAGCGCAGTCAATCCTTCCAACTGCTCATCTGTGTCATCGGCTCACTTTTCAGATTTAAACGCCGAAGCTATCCAATGCTACAACGATGATTCCAAGACGGTCTTTTTCTACGAGTGGGGTTTAATGGTGACGAAAATTGGAAGGGCCCAAAGACGCTCAAACTTGGCGAGGGAGGACAAGGGCTGGTTCCCGCCAATTCTACTGCCTTTGCTGGGTTTGTCCCTGGGACCCAATGTAGTTGGGGTGGGTTTTACATCTCCTATACTGGCGAGCTCGGAATATTAGCCCCTGGCTGTATGGAAGGCGCAGTGGAGAAGCAAGTTGGAAGAGTAACGGCACTGTTCCGATCAATCCAGATGGTAAGACCGGGGTGTAGCAAGAAGCTTAAGGCGATGTGCAGTTTGTATTTAGTGACATGATACCAATACTACTGGTAATCTTAGTTTTGTGGGACTTCAGGAATGCAAATCCCTTGGCTCGTAAAGGACCAACCGTGGTCTCAAAATACCAAATTCTTTCAGAACGACCTCGTGCGCTAAACAAGCCCCTTTAAGCCTACCCAGGAAAGGAAAACCAGTTCCTAAATCTGAAACGTATTCCTACCATTTGCCTGACGCAATATTGCAATTCTTTCGCTCTTGTGTAGATGTTATTGATTTTGGGGTGGATTTATTGGGACCAAGGGCGGTTCTGAAGCTTGTACGAACAAAGGAATAGTAATCTCACTCACACTCATTCGGTTGCTGGTGTTTGTCATGAAGTTTGACCCATGGCCATAACTTTATGCTTTCTCGCTGTGCCAACCCTCCTCTCCTCTTTCTAAAACCACAAACTAAAGAATCAACTCTGGTCACCGATCTCAGCTGTGGAAATCCTGCATAAACATCTACATACGCTTCTCAACTGCTATAGTTCCCGCGAGGGTCCATCTGTCTTGCCACAAACCTGAACTTGAATATCAAGGTCGCAATGAGAAAGGTTTTTTATCTCCTATTCATTGAATCCAAAGATCATGTGTCTTTGTTTTCTGTTCGGCTTATGAGCTTGGATTCTTCTCATCCCATTGCGCTTTGAGTACGGGTTACGGCGGTCTGTGACTGCCCGGTAGATGGATTTAGGAAACACAATCACGTTTCTTGCCCTAAGGTTTGAAGCTGCATCCTGCCCGAGAAATATTTTGATTGAAAATGGAAGATTTGCTATTGGCTTGTTTCTTTTGAACTTGAATGGCAGTCGGGTTGTAATTGTGTTGTGAACCTCGTAAGGTTGCTTTATAGTGCAATCAATAGATGTATGAACTATTAATTTAGATAATGAGTGGCCTTTCGTAGATTAAGTTGAGTACGTATGCGTGGGACGCTTGTGTTGATGAGTGACTAGACGTTGACATGCATAGCGCATAAACCAGGGAATGGATGTGTTACTGAGAAGCGCAGCAAGCGACAGACGCGATACCTCGGCCACATAGCTCCTGTAACCAGACATCTCTTCTAAACATGAATTCCCATTATATTGCTCTAATATTAACACACGCACGCTATGATATAACTACCAACCGCCCATATGACTATGAACAAACAGACTAAGTAGAGTGAATAGCTATCCACCAACGCCAAAAGGGGTGTATAAAAGCCCAAAATCATCATTAATCCCGTCGCATCCCACACAACTAATATCCCCCCCACCCCTCCCCCACTCCTGGCCACCCAATCCCCGGTCCCATCATCCCCCAAAAACTATCATCCGCAAATGCCTCTCTCCCCGCACCTCCAAATCCCAATGCAACATCGCCCGCCTGGAATTCGACAAACCCCATTGCATCCACATCAATGGGTGGATACCCCTGGATCCCCATATCAGCGGTGTATTCCTGTTGCAGCGGCTGCTGGAACACGGCTTGTTCAGCGAGGAGATGAAGGGGAGTCTGCGGGTCCTCCGGCCTCTGCGGTTCCGGTGGTGTAGATGGAGTCTCCGTTGAAAGCATCGGGGTGTCGTCATCCTGCTGTCGCCCGCGCGTTTCCAAGTCTGCCAAGTGCCGCTGGTACCAACTCCGCAGCATAATCAGGATCATAGTGAATTTCCCCGCCGTTCGATTTCGATCCCCCTTCGCGGCATGGGCGAGGAGACCAAGTGTGCGGTTGATATAGTCATCTACTCGTAGTTCATCCTTGTTGATGACTTTGCCCAGCTCGTTGCCAGGGATTGCGGCTGTGGCGGAGACTTTGATGAGGATCATACATGCGTAGACGCAGCGGACAAACATGATGATGGAGATGCAGGAGAGCTCTTCGGTTGAATACGTGCAGAAGGTATTTAGTAGATCTTGGGAGGCGCCGACGCAGGTAGAGATGGAGTCGAGGTGATAGGGTGGAATCGGGGCGCTGTGTTTTAGCATTGGTTCTCGGACTAGGCGTTCCACAAAGGGAGGTCGGAAGTCTTCGATGTTGTGATCCACATGTAGTGCAATCTCGTGGGCATAGATCCTGAGCAAGTGATAGTTAAGTTCCAGAGACTCTGCAATACTGTTAAACTTCCGAGTGACAGAGTGGAATTGGGACATACTAGTTACAATTGCAGGATCAACTGTTTGTCTCCATTCCTGAAGACGCCTAGCAAATCCCCTAACGGCTAGTTGCATCCGGGGGTCCTCGATGGAAATATTTGAACTAGGATCGTCGAGCTCAAACGCCACTGCCAATTCGTCGGCGATTATCTGTAACTTGATCCATTGACAAAATTCTTTGTCCAAAGGTGCAGCCTGAGGACTCGTTTCCAAAACCTCTATAGACTCTCTTATAAAGCTTGTAACCTTCAGCATATTAGGTCGTCGAAGGGCAATCGCAACATTGGAACAGGCCCAGTAACAGGCAAGAAGCGTCCGTCGTGATTCGATTGTTGCTGGATCGGGGAAAGGATTTTTGGGCCTTGGCCACTGGGGAGGACGTGGGCCATTCATACTAAATGGTATTCCCAGACTGTGAATGCCTGAAGGTAGTTCCTTTTCTTTCGTCGATAATGCGTTGAATGATTCTGTGACGTCGTAGTTCTTTCCAAGCGAATGCGCAAAGTTAGTGTGAGAGGAGATGATGGGTCCCCTTAGATGATGGGCCCCACGACTCGTTGGCTTCCTGCCCAGCCCTATATCTAATGCCATGGAAGCAGCCATATGGATAGTGATATAGAACGAAAGCTCCTCGTAGACGTCAGGCGGATAGTAATAAATAGAGGTTAACAATAGCGCTTGGACTAACTCCAACGACTTTTCCGACTTGATCAAAACCCGCTCAGCATATGCCTTCACTGTTTCCTTCTGCAATGCACGGCGGAGATCTGGATGGGACTTTGCACTTGCTGTAGCGAGTATAGCTAAGAAAAGAGTAGGCTTTGTCACACGAACCTCCGAAACTGTAGCTTCAGGAGGGAAAACAATCGCCGGAAAGTGCGGAGCAATCTGCTCCTTGTAGAAGTTAAACAACTCCGTGGCCATATCCAAACTCAGTAGTTGCTGGTCAATCACATCCACATATTGGAGGTATGGAATGGCGGGGTTATCCCCGCTGGGTATTGCAAGTTTGGTACCATGGGGTAAGAAATCTTTTATATCTTCTGGAAATACTCGTCGATCTAAATTGTTCTCGTCGTCGCAACCGCCGCCGCCAACCCTTGGATGCTTATTCTGGTGCCTGAAGCCGCCCGGAGAACGAGTATGATGCTCACTACCGGACGCAGTTTCCATATCTTCGTCGTCGTCGTCATCGTCGTCGCTATGTTGAGATCTCCCCTGTCTTGTAGCATTGAGACGGGCAGTTAACGCGTCAATCTTGGATTCCAACTCTGCAACCTTAGAATCGGCCTTCTTCTGCCGCTTCCGTGTAGGGACCGTGAAGATACATTCTCGATTGGCTTTGGCACATCGCCGGCACGAAGGGCCGGCTTTATCACTGGGCTCGCATTTGACTTTGAGAGCGCGACAGGACTCGCAAGCTCTGGGCCGCTTGTGGTCATGAGATGGCTTTAGTGACGCACTAATGGAGGTCGGTGGACTGAGCTGTGTAGGCGTCGGCGAAGCTGAGCTTTGCGGTACCAGAGGCGGGTGAGGGTAGTGCTGCTGGCCGTGTTGAGACTGAGCGTGTGATGGGTATGGGCTCGGAGGTGTCCTTTGACGAAGCGAGGACTGAAATGATGAATGAGGTTGAGCGAATGCGCGATGCGATGATGCCGCAGACGAGGGTTTAGCGATGTCTGGAGTCTGGGGTGACAAGACAGGCGATGTGGGTTGGTTCTGCATGGCCAGTGCCGAAGCTACGGCGGAGTGGTAGATGAAGACTGATGGTCGTGTCGCTGGCCCTCACGCGAGAGCTATCGATAATAGACAAGCAAGTGAGGAGATGACACTTACGATATTGTTGATTAGCGTAGGGCAGGGAGCGGAGTTTCATTGACCCGAGCGGGTGAATGAACAATACATACCTGCCATACGTCCATCCTGCAGTTCGTAACCATCACTACGACACTTGTTGCTGATGGTGGCAATGAGGGAGAGCTTGGTAGTAAAGATAAAACATCTCGGGAGTTCTAAACAAGGCGAGCTGATCCTTTGTTCGCTTTCTATACTAAAAGTTTCAGCTAGTGTACGCGTACGCTCAAAATGGCTACAGCCGATATGCCGGCAATGCTGCTGAATCCCGATCCACCCCATACACGTGCGACATGCATGATCCCAACCACAGCTTCAGAAGAGTTGTATAGCATAGAGTACGATACAGGAGTTGCCAGAATGGATCGACTGTGGATAGAGAGTATCACCATGGTTGATTGAGTTTAGAAGGATATGCACAGTATGAGATATGCACTGTGGGACATGCGGCTCAAAGGTCTGCCAAGCCATTGCGCGGCTGCTCAACAGGGCGTGCCCTAACGCCGTCACTCCACAACAAATTCCAGAACACTGCAGAGAGTTTGGCGATTTCGGATCTCAATCAACCTATACGCCCAACGACCCGCCCACGACAACCAGTAAATCCCGGAGCAGACCGCCAAGGTACATCTTCATCGCGATACGATCTTCCCCGATTCTCTACGCTGCCCCCGAAATCTCAAATTCCGAAACTTCCAAACCGAACGAAAGATTAACTTTTTACCGCATAGATGGGAGCCCTAAAGTACGTCGAAGAAATCCAGAAGAAGAAGCAGTCCGACATCCTTCGGTTCTTGCTCCGTGTCCGCTGCTGGGAATACCGCTCCCTTAATGTGATCCACCGTGCTTCGCGTCCGTCACGCCCCGACAAGGCTCGTCGTCTCGGATACAAGGCCAAGCAGGGCTACGTTATCTATCGTATCCGTGTCCGCCGTGGAAACCGAAAGAAGCCCGTCCCTAAGGGTGCCACCTACGGAAAGCCCACCAACCAGGGTGTCAACCAGCTCAAGTACCAGAGGTCTCTCCGCGCCACTGCCGAGGAGCGTGTTGGAAGACGATGTTCCAACTTGAGAGTGTTGAGTAAGTTTTTACTACTCAGGGAGACGGAATTGGAAGGAATTGACAGAAGGAAGATGCTAATGGAGTGGTGAAAATAGACTCTTACTGGATCAACCAGGATGCTACTTACAAGTACTTTGAGGTCATCCTCGTTGACCCCCAGCACAAGGCCATCCGTCGCGACGCCAGAATCAACTGGATCGTCAAGCCGGTTCACAAGCACCGCGAATGCCGCGGTCTGACCGCAACTGGCAAGAAGTCTCGCGGTTTGAACAAGGGACATCGTTACAACAAGACTACTGCGGGCAGGAGACACACCTGGAAGCGTCTCAACACCGAACAATACTGGCGTTCGTTCTCCGCTTTTATATTCTCTCCACCGCATTCGCTGACGCAATCGTATAGGTTACCGTTAAACTGTGGTGCCTTATGTTACGGTGTTTTTCTGTTCGTTGTTTGGGATGGGAATTGGGTTGGATCAAGCAAAATAGGCTGGGTGTTTCTCTCTTTAGGGCAAATTCGAATTTCAATATATGCGAATTTCCTTCTTCCAACCTGAACTTTTTGAGTAGAACATCAGTGTGGGCCTACGCGTTCAAGTTGTAGTGACATTTGGCTTAAAGTCAACGAAATCAAGCCCTTCTAAAATGGACATGTATGGGTCGTCGTCTTGCCTTTTCAACAACTGCCTGACTGTCGATTGCTCTCCTTTGGATACTGCACAGATTTCTCTTGGATTTAGAATACCGATTGAAATCACGCTTACGGAATTTCGAGTTCTAGGATATCTCACCTCGTATTGAAACACTGGATGATTTGCGTTGCCAGATTGAAGTATTGTAGACCAGAGCCCCCAGAGAGATTATCCAAATTCACGCGGTACTGCATTTTGCATTCTACTAGGTATTCTCGTAGTTGTAGGCAGGCTGGACAACACTCTGCCCGAGCCCGGACTTTGCTTTCTAGTACTTAACACTGGATACGGCGGACATATGTCTGTATGACCCGGAGTTCTGTGGTATTTGCAGTGCTGCATACTTAAGCACTTACTTAAGTGGGTACCAGTAAAAAGAAGTAACTCCCCCAAGCTTCTTTCGGGTGACAAATGGGTTGGGTTCGTCTGAATTTATCTAAGCTTGAACAAATAAACAGTTGACTGATAAATCACCTCTCGTATGTGGCTACGGTATTCTCAAGTATACGAAGGGAAAGTAATTGTTTATCTCTGCCAAACAAACTTAGCTAGCGTATGAATTCACCAAATATTAGGCCCATAGTTTGCCTTGACTGAGTCGTACTCCTTTCCATCAAACACCAGCCTGAAATTCAACATAGTCTTATGCGCGATTATTTCTATCTGAAACTTCGCTGTTCACAAGGTACATAACATATCAGAACAAATACTATAATTTCTTTTCCTTTTCCTGTAATGGGGGACTCATACCTATGATGTAGTAGTTATCACTTTGCGAACTCCAGGCCCGCTGAAACTTACTATCCGGCACATCTGACAGATTCGCATTCAACATGCAGACCTTTTCAACAGCTAAAGGTTTAGCAAGCTATGTCGAGGACGGCTGGGAGAAAACATACATTTATCTCGGTACCGCCTAGGTGCATCATCCTTTTCACAGGCAGCCAATTGGACGTCGAAAATCCGGGGACCGTCCAGCTCGAATTTGCGGCAGAATTCTATGGTCACTCGTTTTGGGTCTGTAATATTGAGAGAATCTCCCTGGACGCAGAAAGTTAGTGCATTTCCCAGACTTGGGGAATCTTATAGAAGCAAACTTTTCCGAGGACCCATCGCATTTGGCCTGCAAAAGTCGGTTAGCTGAGGAATTTGCCAAGTAGCGAGAGTTGCCTGACTTACCAGCCGCCATTTTTTCGTTTGTGACCTCGTGGATGTAGATATCATCAGAGTGGTAGTGTATAGAAGGATCCCACCGCTGTAAAACTCTCACCCCATAATGCCGGCGGCAGAGACGCAAGCGCACAGGATTATTTCCTACGGCTTCCATACCTCTAGCTACTGCTCCTCGGGCCACAGATGACCAGCTTGTCACGTCAGTATACATAGCGCTAAGAATTAGGGAATGAACGCACGGAAATGATGGCCTCCGAGTCTCGAATCCCCTAGCAGTACAGTACTCTTGGACTTTTTGAAACATATAATCAGAATTCCCAAAACCTCCTACAAGAAAAATGTACTATTTTTGGTAAGGTTTCTATATCTCCGTACGGAATAGAAGCGGCTTACCTTCACTTTTCCGCCCTTGGCCATGACAGTTGACACCTGTCCATTGATAAGCTCCAGCGTCTTGTTGATCTGTGGATCAAACATCTCGCGCAAATCATTAGCCATGACCAAGATCTCGCCATCCTCGATTTGCCGGGATGGGTCTTCATCGATCCCAACCTCCCGGGGAAGTGTCAGCCCGATGCCGTTTGGTCTAGTCCCAGTAAATGACGTCTTGAGCTTCTCAAACTCGTTCATAATCTTGCTGCCGGTCATGAGTTTTTCTTTCTTAATTTTATTGTAGAGTGTAGTCCCAAGCTTCTTTTTCAACCATGCCTTGAATTTGCGGTCCACAAAGGTGGAACCACACTTGGCGCCTATAGGAGGTCAGAAGGCCCGCAATGACAAAACTGGAGTTTTTATCTGGGTTTTGGTACCTGTTCCGACGGCTGCTTCTTCTATCTGGAGGTGTGGGGACACTGAACAGACTTTGTACGAGATAATGTCAACTAAAAAGTCAGAAGATTACTAAATGGGTAGAAGAGCAAGCCGATTTGTACCCGTTCCTCCGCCTGCATCACAGAGCACAAAGTGATTTCCAACCTACCCGAAATCATTAGTAACATCTCCATTTCGGAGTCGCGATATCACGAACTTGGATACCACCCCCCCTCACTCCCATCCCGAGGTCCTTCATAACATAAATCGCTGCCGCCTCTGGCTCTGCGACCATCGAAATCTGAAATTTATGTTCCCCGAATCCAGCCCTTGTCACGGCTTTGAACGTTAGGTCCTTGGCCCTGTCACTCCATACCGCAGGAACTGTGACCACGACTTCGAACGCCATCGATCTCAATAGCGATGGTGTATGTCGTTGGTTGAGAACTCTGAGCACGTGGGAATTGACGCCCCTCAGGTAATCGGTTATCATATCAACTGGCTGTTTCCCCGGTGGATCGGGCGGATTATCATCGCGTGGGTCTTGATTCTCGATATCTAAAATCTCTATGTGATGCGAAAGTTGGTCAAACAAATCTAGCTCTTCCCTCTGAATTGCTTCGTCGAGTCGTAGTTTCAACCAGACATGGCGCGCTACATTGGGTGGAATCGATCCTCCCCAAAGCTCGGTTTCGCCATCTTTGAAGTTGCCGTATGCAATTTCGCTAGGGACTTTCTCTTTAGTCGCATTCCCACTGGTACCTGGCCAATTGTGCACGACTGTGATGGAATTTACGTCATTGGGGTCCACGCTGCTATCGCAAAATGCTACGCCTGTGGAGTGTCAGCGATCGAGAGTACCGAGGAGAAGGCGCAATTTCATACCAGTGTAGGTTGTACCGAAATCAAGGCCTATAATTAAACGGGTATTGTCTGAGTGTTTGTGTTCCGCCATAATTACCGAGTGATGCCAGGTGAAGGTGGGGAGTTAGTGAGGCAAGTGGTGAAGCAGAAAACTGTCCTGGTTTTGAAGCTTCGAACCGCTGGCTTTTCGCTTGGATTCGTGAAGTCATAGGTGATCGATAAGAGGTATCAAGGATTGGGATAAGCATGCAGCACAGAAACGGTAGCACAGCAAAGGGGAATAAGGGTAGAAGGAGGGGAGAGCTCTCCCACCTAGCCGGGTACCGGAGGGGGGGGAAATCGGGCACTGCCATACGTACTCTAGATAGAGTGAATTTAGTATAGCACAACATGCATTGGTCCAGAACTCCGAAGCAGGTTCCTTTTTGGCTTCACGGTGCGGTACAAATGTGAATGGCAACTTACCAAGTATAAAAGCTCAGCTATTGGTGAGGAGAAGAAAGGAGTGGTATCTCATCGTAAAAACTCAGAAAATCAATTGGACCAAAAAGAAAAGGAATGAAGATGTGAGTACAAGGGTTGTCTCGAGCCTAGCCGCCGAATTTGATTGGCTGACTAACCTTAGCCGCCATCGACGCAACCCATCGGTAGCCGACGAGATTTATTTCTTGGCACTACCGGATGGGTACGAGACAAGTACAAGGGTTCGTGGGAGCCGGGGATTGGCAGATTGTTGTTTTGTTTCATATTCTCGGTTGAATTTGCACGTGCAGTGGCACATCCCTGGCTGCTCATGTACTCGAGGCAGGCAATAAAGTTTCGGACACACCTTTTTGAAGTCAGTGCACACGTATTTGCTGTTTCTGGTGAATTCAAACCGTGTTTTACCCAAATTGCATGTGGCGTTCTCAATTATTGCCAGATCCGTGTGGTTACTGCCGGAACAGGTGTGTCCGAATCTTTATTGCCTGCCCCGAGTAAAAAGTAAGCATTAGAATACAACCGTGTGGCACGGAATTGAATCCTCTACCACCAACTCAGTGGTAACCCATAGGAGCACACAGCCAGCAACCATGGCCAAATGGATCGCTAAGTTTGTGTCTAGATTTTCGAAACCAAAAGATAAAACAGCTTCTCGAGGCCAAGAACAGGGAAAGAAGCCAAGTCGCACCCGAAGGCTGAGATGGTTGCGGAAGTCTCACCACGCGAAGAACGAGGTGGATGTGGATATAGGGGGCAGTTTGGGGAACAAAAACGGAATAGAAAATGGAGACTCTTCAGCTGCCGTGAGTTACTGCTTCTGTAAGTGAGTCGACGGGCTTATAACAGCAGGTACAGCACGATCCGCAACAGACGCAGGCGCAGCCTGAAAGGCAAAATGGTATTCAAGAACCTCAGGAGCAACCACCACAAACACCACCCAAGGAACGCCTTCCACAACAGACGCAGGCGCAGTCTGAAAGGCAACACGATATTCAAGAAGAACCTCAGGAGCAATCACCACAAACACCACCCAAGGAACGCCTTCCACAACAGACGCAGGCGCAGTCTGAAAGGCAAAACGATATTCAAGAAGAACCTCAGGAGCAATCACCACAAACACCACCCAAGGAACGCTTTCCGCAGGCGCAGTCTGAAAGGCAAAATGGTATTCAAGAAGAACCTCAGGAGCAATCACCACAAACACCACCCAAGGAACGCCTTCCGCAACAGACGCAGGCGCAGTCTGAAAGGCAAAACGGTATTCAAGAAGAGCCTCAGGAGCAATCACCACAAACACCACCTAAGGAGCGCCTAGAACGAGTGTCTTCCGTCGAACGACGTTACCAGGTAGTCACAAGCACTGGTCTCACAACAGATCATTATCAAATAATCGCTCACTAACCATCAATAGCAAGAGATTGAGAATAACTATGTTCGTAAGGATCGTTTTGAAAAGCTCGACCACCTTTACAAACAAAACAAGGAAATGCTTTTTTCACTCCAAGAAGATGCACTTTCACGTGTCGATCGCTACCAACCCGTACCAGACGCCCAAATTCAGAAAGAGTTCGACATTCTCAAGCTGGCAGTTGTTGGATTTTCGAAAGGTCTTGTGTCGAAAGCCGGGCCCGATGTGCTACGTGAGAGCCTGAGTGGACTGGCGTTGAGTTCCGATATGGATGAAGAAGTGTGGGGGTTAAACAAGAGGTGGAATGCAAAACTGCTGGTAGAATCGGTCATTTGGAGGGGACTATATCAAAGCCTGTTCGAGAATCCGTTTAGAGTATACGGGTCTTCTAACGATTACATGGCTGCCTGGAAAGAACTGTTCGAGAGTGGTACGTTTAAGAGAGTCCTATCCAGTTCGGGGCATCCATCATTGGAGCTTACTGACTCAACCAGGGCCTGACGGAGACCTTTACCCACACCCTAGCGAGACATCCGAACAATGGCGAGTAATCACCGTTAAAGCGCTAGATGCACTTCGCTTAGACGCTACCACGGAAACAAGGCGTGGTCTGGAACAAAGGTTGATGTCAATTGGGTATCAACCTGAGCAGCATGAAGAGGACATTAATTATATCATCACATCGGCACAGAAGCTTGCAAAAACGCTGAGTACACAAAAGGCCCGTCTGAGGTTGTTTGTGCCTGAGGTTGGGGAGCGTTTTTCGGCAAAGAAGGTTTACAATTGCAAATTGGAGCCAGCGAATAAGCATGGTGAGGACTTGGAGAGTGGAGAGGTATCATTTGTGGTTGTGCCCGGGCTGAGGAAATGGGGTGATGGGGATGGGCGCTCTTTGGAGACTTTTAATGATCAGATTGCAGCGAAGGTGTTGATTAACGAGTGATTATGAAGCGACGGGATACAACTGAATGTTTATGGAGCCTGCTGTTATCTTTTTTGTCGCCCTACACGACTATGGGAGGAGAATCCGGGCAGATTTATGGTTTCACACACAACTGTACCGCTTGATTGTTAAGTTTTTCCACTTTGGCACCTGCTTCTCTATTACTGTATCTCTATTACTGTATCTCTAATATCCTATGATTTTGCTACTGGAATACTTAAGATGTTTGCAAGTCCGTGGACAGATTACAGCTCTACGAGTCACAAGCAATTGAAAGCAGCAGCCGAAGGCATGGCCGCAACGGAGAGTTCAGTAAGCACAGTGAAGCTAAGTGTTAAAATTCCACAATCGTCATTACCACCAACACTATCTCTGTCATCGCCCTCACCTCACCTTTGCCATCACCCATTCCGAGCGCATCCCACACCTCACTCACACACATACCACATACCCCAATTTCCGACGCGGCTGCAAAATCGTGTAAATTGAAAACTAACTCAGAGATATAACTATCCCGCTCCTTTCAAATCAACCCCAATCCCGATGAGAAGTGCCTGCTGCATTCAAGGTAGCTTGTATTCAACATCAACAGAAAATCATCGTAGGGTTTTAAGCCAGAAAAATAAGTTCACACTCGAGCGGAGCCACCAGTACGCTCGAGCGAGGATTTTCCGCTCACCCTGCGCTCAGACTTGTTTACCTCGCTCACACTTATTCGTCTCGCTCAGACTTATTTGTGTCAGACTAATTCGTCTCGTTTACACTTGTACTCGATTTTGTAGTTCCAATTTCATGATCATGAAGCATTTATTAAATGATAATAAGGCATCTATTCTCTAACTATCTATCCATATATGTACTACATATACTCTACAGTCGATCTGGGCTGAGGGGAGACGAAACTAACGTGGACTTAAAGACGGTTCTCAAGCACATTGGGGGTGCACTTTGATGGTGGCATTTGGGTGCACTTGGAGACAGTTATTAAGCCCACTTGGAGGTGTACTTGGAGGCAGTCGATCAGGGCTGGCTGCAGGCGGTGCTCGGTAGATGGTCGGAGACGGTGACCGGGAGCTGAGACACGTTAACTCGCAATTGTGGGGATGTAAAGAGAGAAGACTTATGTAATAGTAGTTGGGTATTGTACATCCAGTCTCGTCATGTTGACATCAAATACCCGGGAACGTCGTATAACAGGCGAGCCCGGATCCCTTAGCCACCTTGCACAGCGAAAAGTCGTTGCTACGGGGGGATATACTCCTGGAAGCGTCTCAACACTGAACAATACTAGCGTTCGTCCTCCGCTTTTCTATTCTCTCCACCGCATTCGCTGACGCAATCGTATAGCTTACCGTTAAACTGTGGTACCTTAAGTTATGGTGTTTTTCTGTTTGTTGCTTGGGATGGGAATTGGGTTGGATCAAGCAAAAATAGGCTGGGTGTTTCTTTCCTTAGGGCAAATTCGAATTTCCTTCTTCTAACCCGGATTTTTTTTAACAGAACACAAATGAGCCTACGAATTTGAGCTGTGAGTGCATCGGAAAGCATAAAGTCAACGAAATCAAACCCACCCAAAAACGGACATGTATGGATCGTTTTACCCACATACTAACTATCGTGTCGATTGCTTCCCATTGGATACTATTTGGCAAATTTTGGACAGCTGGTTTACGTGAGCAACTTTATATCTGGGGTTAATGATTGCAATAGTCTCTGTCCAGGGGCACTCGCTGGATACATTGTGCAAGCAGGCGGGTTAGACAATTATTGAATTGCCTATCAATTGTCTGGATTTGTGAACGGACAAGAATAGGTACAGATATCGTTGGTTTTGGTCGATTTGCGGTTATGATGTAATGCCGGGTCCGCTGGAGTACGGTCCCGCATTGCCCCCTTGAGGAGTTACGATTACTGTACGGACAGATGAGGCTGGAACGTCACCCTCAAAATGATGAGCTTTGAACCGCGGAGAAATGACGGTGTCGGGAAATAAATCGACGTAAAATTACAGGTAGTATAGTCTTGTATAGATGGATATTGATACCTAGCGTGAGTTTTGTCTTTTTGGTGGCGGGAGGTGCTACAACTCTAATATAAATTGTGTGAGCCGTAGATATTTCCTATCCCATGCTTAAGTACCTACTTCAGTATATAAAATAACAAAAAGAGAACAGACTCCAACAGGCAATAACATCCCATCGCTTCAGAACCTCACTCACTAATCAACACCTTCGCTGCAATCCCATCCTTAAAAGTCTCCAAAGAGTGCCCATTCCCATCTCCCCATTTCCTCAGCCCGGGTACAACCACGAACAATACATTTCCACTCTCCAACTCGTCGCCATGCCTGTTCGCCGGCTCCAACTTGTAATTATAGACCTTCTTCGTCGAATAACGCTCCCCAATTGCGGGCACGAACAGCCGTAGGCGGGCCTTTTGCGTGCTTAACGTTTTTGCTAGCTTCTGTACTGATGCGATGATGTAATTCAGTTCATCTTCATGCTGCTCAGGATGATGCCCAATTCGTTCCAGCATTTGTTCCAGATATTGTTTCGTCCAAATGGCAGCGTCATGGCTCCGGTTCGGATTTTTGTGGCAAAGTGCATCTAGCGACTTAGCGGTAATTACTCGCCATTGTTCAGACATCTCGCTAGGGGTTGGGTAGAGATGCCTATCTGTCCCTAGAATTGGCTCGGAATTAGTAAATTCTAATGGTATTGTGAACTGGATGCTCCTTTCAGCATACCTTCCTCGAACAGTCTTCTCCAAATAATCATGTAATCGTCCGTAATTTCGTAAGCTCTAAACGGATCTTTGAGAAAGCGTCGATAAAGCCCCTTCCAAATGACCGATTCTACCAACAACTTTGAATTCCACCTTTTGTTTAATTCCCACACTGTATCGTCCATGTCTTCACTCAACGCCAGTCCACCCAGACACTGGCGCAGTTCTTCAGGTGCGATACCCGACGCGAGACCTTTTGAAAAGCCAAGAACCGCCAGCTTGACGTCGTTGAACTCTTTCTGGATTTCGGCGTCTGATTTTGGTTGGTAGCGATCAACACGAGATAGCACATCTTCTTGGAGCGAGCGAAGTAATTCCTTTTCCTGTTTATAGCGGCGCTCGAGCGCTTGGTATTCGCAGTTGAGCTTATTGAATTGGTCCTTATCAACATAGTCATTTTCGATGAGCTGTTATAGATGGTCAGAAGACGATCACTCGACGACTATCGTCACTGGGGCTAGAGCTCTGACCGTCCAGAACTGCTCATGCAAATACAGCTCCTCCTCGGTGTACAGTCTCCCGTTTGGTGACCTAATTACCGACTCCCTCCCATTAACGTAAATTATTTGTCGTCGCCTAGAATTTTCGCGATTACTGTCACGCTGTTTCGTGGTCGCCTCTTGTTGGAACCTGGACTGGCCTTGCGATGAGTGTCGTGCGCCGGAACCTGTTGGTACTTCGTTTTCGCTGGAAGACATTTGCTCTAAGCTCCCTTTAGGTGGAGTTTGAGGTGGATGATCTTGCCTGGGCTCCCAAGATGTCCCATGTTGAACATAACGACCACTTTCAGCCTGTACAGGCTCTCGTTGCTGTTGCTGATATACCTGAATTGATTATGAGCCCTTAGTCAACTTGCAAAGGTAAGGCTCACAGAATCTGAAGGGTCCCCATTGTCTCTTTCATGTAGGTATCCACCATCATCATCCACATCCATATTGTCCGGATGGCCCGATTCGTACTCATGTTCTTGCCCTCCATTGTCCCTTTCACGTAGATGTCTGCTACCATCGTCCGCATCCACATCGTCCCCCAGATTGCGCGAATTGTACTCATGTTCTTGCCCTCCGCCGGCCGTTTCTTCTGTGTTTTTTGTGTTCATTGTAATCGACAAACTAGATAAATAATTAGAAACCCTGTTGAACACAGTAACTTGGGCTGGGTACACATGGGATACGGCTTCCCCAGCAGTGAAATTGGTGGCTGTCATGATATCGAAGTGGTAGGTCTCGCCTGAGGCTCTTGCGACAATAGCCTTTGCCCATATACGTGTGGTGTACGAGTATGTATGTTTGCTTTTCACATGCGAAACCGGGATATGTGAGTGGGTGGCTTATGGTGGTGTGACCTCGATGTGGTCGTTATTGCATCCCTCCCCTGCACCAATGTAGTCTCGAACGCTGGGAAGCACTGCTCTCGTTCCCAGATTTTCTCCTCGCAACGACTGGTTTCGAGCGCAGGGAAGCGCACCAATGCTGAAGCCTGACTACCGAATAGCCTTAAGTACCTACTTACCTAGTGTACTCTACAGTCGCGGTATGAATGTGAGTGGGCCACCTACGAGTGCCGATCCCACAACACAAAATTGCCGCAAAAGAAGAGTAGAGTATTAAGACTATAATTAATAAAGGAGAGTACACAAAAAATAATGTACAGTGAGGCTGTTTTGTACTATAATTTCAAATTGTGTGAGATCGGCGTTCGCAGGTAGTCACTCACTTTTTTACCGCGACTGTATGTACAGGAACAACCATTGGCGCATCATGGGTCATGATCAGAGGGAGAGGATAACAATTGCCAGAATCAGATGGAATGACGTCGCCTTTCCTCACCTGGTAATCGCTAAAAACGGAACCATCGGCGGCGCCTATTTGCCGTTAGGGTTGGAATGTCAATATAGGCGCTACTAATCAAGTATCAAGTAAGTATCTTATGGTGTCGATGCAGAGAGGCGCTTCAAAAGTGCACTCTTATTGTTAGAGCATTCCAAACCTAGTGCCGGTAATACCAACAACTCGTAAAAGGATTGTAATTAACCGTTTGATTTTGTCTTCATAATATCGGTGTTCAGCAACTTGCAGTCATTGGCATAAAGCACTCACTGCCGCTTCTCCAGTTTTGGAGACCGGCCACGGTGGGACTCTGTCAGTCTCGAACCGCTACTCCGAGACTAGGAGCCTCTCCTGCCTAATCGATTTCTGGCCGGTTCACCCTACTCACCGAAATGTAATCTTTCCCCACTTTTACAGCTTCGAAGAGATTCTGTTTAGTTCCGGCCTGCACCTCACTGTGCGACTTTCAAGGGAGTGCTTCATCGATCGTCCAGGCCAGCCAAAGAAAAACCGAAATATCGATGTGATTGGAGCCACGGTATCCTCGGGTGACGTATGGGTCCTGTGCCACTTCAATGCGCCTCCACAACAGGAACATCTGATATTCTTTCCGCTCTGCTTATTAACCGCCGGTGGGTTGAAGGGCGGGTATGAAAAAGCCAGTCATTCGAGGCTTCAAAACCAGGGCAAGCTGTTGCATTGATATCATCACTATTTTGCCTCACCGATACGCGACATTATTCGGGAATCATGGCGGCACACGAACAAGAAAGCTCAAATAAAAGACGTCTAGTCATAGGACTTGACTATGGCACAACCTACACTGGTATGAAACTGCTTCTCCCCGATATCATCGGTCGCTGACGCCCCGCAGGTGTAGCATACTGCGATAGTACCGTGAACCCTGACGACGTGAACACCATTCAAATCGTCCACAATTGGCCAGGCCCTAGTGGGAATGCGACTAAAGAGAAAGTCCCTAGCCAAATTGCATATGGCAGCTTCCAAGACGGCGAAACTGAGCTCTGGGGAGGATCGATCCCCCCTAACATACCGCGCCATGTCTGGCTGAAGCTGAAACTTGACGAAGTAATCCTGCTGGATGAGCTGCAATTGTGGCGTTTTCTTCATGGTGGCATGGAGAGTCTGAATATTGGGAACCAAGGAGACAATGATAATCCGCCTTGCCCCCCGGGGAAACGGCCAGTTGATATGGTCACCGATTATCTAAGGGGCGTTAATAACCATGTGGTTAAAGTCCTCGAACAGCAGTTTACATCATCGTTGTTAAGATCTATGGCATTCGAAGTCGTGGTCACAGTTCCCGCAGTATGGAGTGACAGGGCTAAAGATCTAACCTTCAAAGCTGTAAAAGAAGCTGGCTTCGGTTCATATGAATTCCAGGTTTCGATGATTGCAGAGCCGGAGGCGGCAGCAATTTATACTCTAAAAGCGCTCAAAGCGGAAGAGGCGGGAAGGGATGAACCAAGTGATAGTGATATCCAGGTTGGTGATTCTGCAACACCGGAACGTATACGTGGTTAGTGCTAATGCCTTCTGACAGGTCGGAGATCACTTTGTACTCTGCGACGCAGGCGGAGGAACGGGTATAAACGGCCTTGCTCTCCCATCCATTTGTATGTCCTTCTAACTTTTTAGTTGACATTATCTCGTACAGGGTACGCTCAGTGTCACCATACTTTCAAGTAGAGGAAGCAACCATAGGAACAGGTACCTAAATTACAAACTTCTATTTTCCTATTATGCAGATCTTTTAACCTTTCAAAGGCGACAAGTGCGGTTCTACCTTCATAGATCGCAGTTTCAAGGACTGGTTGAAAAAGAAGCTTGGAGTCACTGACTACAGCCGCATTAAGAAAGAAAAGCTCATGTCCGGCAGCAAGATTATGAATGAATTCGAGACACTCAAGACGACGTTCACTGGGACTGGACCACAGGGGATCGGGTTGACCCTTCCGCGGGAGCTGGATATCGATGACGACTCATCCCGACAAATTGAGGATGGGGAAATCTTGGTCACCGTTGATGATTTGCGCGAGATGTTTGACCCACATGTCAATAGAACTCTGGAGCTCATCGAGGAACAAGTGGATGCTGTCACGATTAACGGCGAGGCAGTAAAGGTAAGCCTTCCAATGTAATGGGGAAATAGAGACCTAACCTCAAATAGTACGTGTTTCTTGTAGGAGGTTTTGGAAGTTCTGAGTATATGTTCCAAAAAGTCCAAGAGTTCACCAACGCTCGGGGAATTGAGACCCGAAAGCCACGATTCCCGTATGTCGATCCATATATCGTCCTTCTCTATCACTATTTATCTCTGACATGAAAAGCTGGACATCTGTGGCCCGCGGAGCAGTTGCGAGAGGTATGGAAGCCGATGGAAACCATCTTGTGCAGTTGCGAAAGTGCCGCCGGTATTATGGCACGCCAGTTTCAGAACCGTGGCATAGTTGTATCCACGACGAAGAAGACGCCTATTTCGACAGTCTCACGCAACGAAGAATGGCGGGTGGTAAGTCGGCCAAATCTTAATGCATAGTCAATGTCCTTAGCTAACCGATTTTTGCTTGCAGGGCAAATGAAATGGCTCCTCAGAAAAGTTCGCCCAACAAGATTGCTTTGAGAAACGTGCTAACCCCTTACAATCAGGGTGAAGCTATTAGTGCTACAGAACCTAAAAGTGCTACTATCGAATGCTTCCGTGCCTTCAAGCAGAGCGAGCCTCGGATTTTCGGTGCTCACTTAGTTTCCTGCGATGAAAATGATGCTCCTAGACGATGCCAGGATATCTGTACGTCTCCCCCCTTCCTCAGTCATCTTTGTACAACTTGTTAACTTCTCTCTATAATTGCAGCTGTCAATCACGTTTGCTTTCTAAAGGCAGATCTGTCTTCTGTGCCGACGACTAAGTTCATGCGAACTCGAAGCAGGCCGGGCAGCTTCTACTACTTCATAGGTATGAGCCATGGTAGGAAATTAATGTTGTACTTGTTCTGATACATGCCTGTGAACAGCGGAGTTTACGATAGAAATCATTTTGAAGGGCGCTCAGTTGACATTTAGGATTATGTTTGATGGGCAAGAGTACGATTCGGTGGAGGCGAATTACGATCCTTAGTAGCGAAGAATGGGGGGTTATGTTGTCTTAATGTGCAGAGCAAACACTTATTTTTCCATGCTTGAGAATATATGGGAGATGATTCATATGGTGAACTGTTCGTTCGAGTTCAAACAATTTTGGGGAATCCGGAGAGGACGTCTAATCAATCTAGTACCCGAAAGAAACCCCGGTCTGCAGCTCTGAAAAGTCCTTGCATTCCCAAATCCCACCAAGATACTGAAACAAAGGTACATCCTACTCCTGCGTTCCTTGTAATGGCGCAAGCCAAGCCTTTCAACCCTTAGTATCGTCCTGGGAGAAAGTTTGAGATGTAAGGTTTGTTCAGCTCGCTTGCAGTGGCATCACTTAACATTGTTCCTCCGGCGGTAGTGCTGTTTGTAATGAGAAGAAACTGTTAGGGCTTGGGGTTAAGGGTTTGTTGACACATTACTCTTCCTTCTATAACTCTTCTTACCCTTTAAAACTATAAACTCGACCTCGATATATGTGCCCGAATTACCTTCTGAGGTAAGAGGGCTGTTAGAATGCTCTCTGTTGGAGCGTACTGTGGGTTGTGGATGGTGGTGGATGTGCAAAGCGAGCCGCACAGTCTGCCGCCTGTCTTGATCTCTCCGGGGGAGGATCGTAAGGAGATTCATCATTATGGACTACTCTCAAACAAGAAGAAATACGGAAGAGGAGGGTATACTCGACCTCGATTTCGACGCTACTTTAGAGGGGGGAAATCGGTTGAACTCTTCACGTTGACAACCGTGATCAGAATCTTCTCGGAGATAAGTATTCCTGCTTTATCAGGCCGGTATAATCTAGAATAAGTACTCCACGCATATGTTGAGTACATGGCAGCACGCTGCCTGTCATGTAGATTTCTGGTTGGAATGCCACGTTCTTTCAATGTATCGGCAAGGTAGAGAGAGTACTCTACAGCCCGAATCGGTAGAAGCACGGCCATCACTAGGTTTTCCCAAACTGTACTTTACATATCCAACCTTGCTCCAGAATGCAAAGCATTAGCTGAATCCTCGCCATATAAAGAAAATCCCTCGAGCACAGCATAAAAATCGGAGATAAGAGAAATGGTCACAGAGGAGGTTTCTACAAGGATGGTGGAAGGACAATCCTTTCATTCCAGGGCTGGACGCACTCGGTTTTCCTTCGCTGCTGCCTGATCGTATCGCAGCTCTAACTGTTTGCCCAGGGTCCTACTAGGTAACAACGTGTAAACAAGTTCTGTAACGTCAGATGGGTTTAGATTTAAAAGAAGATCCTTGGGATAGAGGCATCCGTCAACTGCAATTAAGCGAATTGCAATGGTGCAGCCCCTGAAGCCCGAGCTCGCGAGTTTAGAAATTTGATAACCCAAGTTATGAATTACGGCTGTAATTGATGTGTTGTAGGGTTGGAGTGACACAGTTGAAAATACATACGATAAAAATTTCAAGTTTTATTCAAGTCGATTGAAGTAGTTCCCGGATGCTACTGCTGCCTATTGCAATGATGAGAAGGTGGAGCATTTTGCGTTAACACTGATGTTTCATGTTCTTTGTGTAACGCCTCAATTTGTGATCGTGAAACGTCACTCCGACAGGTACGAACCGTTGCCTTTCATGACCTCTCAACAGCTTATCTTCTCGCGATTATACATTTGAGACAAACTTTTTCCCTTACAGAGCAGGTCTTTGATGAGGTATTTGATTATTTCAGGTGCTCTTGTGACAGTGATGGATAACGGCAGTTTCCGTTAACACGTCACTCGTACAGGTTGCTACAGCAACAGGTCCCTGGAACTAGCTGCGTTGACAACAAACACTGAAACACCAAAAAAACCTTCTGCTTCTCCGACCAACATCGAATCCTCCCTTTCCCCGACCGACACCTCTACTAATCGACAACAGCTCACGACGCTGACTTCCACGACCACAACGACGCCTCTTCAATAGGATCCCACCAACGAAACCGGAAATCATCCACCACCGCCGTCGCGGAGCCGCTCTCTTTTGATCGACCTAACTTTGCATTGTTGTGTTTCTGAGTTTCATTGTGTCGTGATCTCTCAACATGTCTTCAAGCTCATCCATTTCAGTCGTTGGTGAGTTCACGTACGCCCAGCGTATATCCAAGAGCGAATGCTAATTCTTTCAGTCCGGGTTCGGCCGTTCAGCATCCGCGAAGCGGCTCAACTGTTCGTTTACCAAACTATCCCTGCACGACAACAATGAAGCAATGGCCAAGACTGACACTCTACATGATCTAGATCACGAATAGACGACTCAGCTGGGTTTTTTGGCGATGGATCCTTCGCTAGCACCCCCAAACCTACACTCAACGGCAAGGGTGTTCGCAGAGTAGTGAAAGTAGTAGATGAGCGGATGCTGTGAGCTCGAGCTACCGCCGACCGATTATTATTGACGTCTCTCTAACGCGAGTAGGATTTTCGATCCGGCAGAAGAAAACCCTATGGCTCGGTATCAAAAGACGATCCTGCCGCAAGGGAAACGGGTCAAAGATATGCGCTTTGGCTTTGACCGGGTGTTTGACGAGACTTGCTCACAACAAGATGTATACGAGGCGACAACCAAGTCGCTGCTAGACAGTGTGCTTGATGGGTTTAATGCTACAGTGTTTGCTTACGGCGCCACAGGATGTGGAAAGACGCATACAATCAGGTTAGTGGAAAGACGGGATTGTGCGGTAGACTGTCGCTAATCTTTTGTAGTGGAAATCCACAACACCCCGGGATAATATTCCTCACCTGCGCGGAACTTTTCGAGCGAATAGAGGCGCTGCACGACGAGAAGGAAATCAGTCTTACCCTCTCATACCTTGAGATTTACAACGAGACAATTCGTGACCTGTTGGTACCTGGTGGTAGCAAGCTTGGGCTACAGCTGCGAGAAGACAACAATCAGAATATATCAGTGTCGGGTCTGTCCCAACGTGTGCCGGCGACCGTGGAGGAGGTGATGGATATCATTGTGATGGGCAATGCGAATCGGACTCAGTCACCAACCGAAGCCAATGCGACTTCGTCTCGTTCGCATGCGGTTCTTCAAATCAACGTTGCCCAGAAACCAAGGACTGCAGGAGTATCAGAGAACCATATGGCGTCTACACTATCGATTATCGATCTTGCCGGAAGCGAGAGAGCGTCAGTTACTAAGAACCGGGGAGAACGACTTTTGGAGGGAGCAAATATCAATCGATCTTTGTTGGGTACTTGTTCATGATCGGTGATTGATTTACATTTAACTGACAACCCATAGCACTCGGAAACTGTATCAATTCACTTTGCGACCCCAGAAGCAGTAACCATGTTCCGTACCGAGATTCCAAACTTACAAGGCTGCTCAAGTTTTCTTTGGGAGGCAACTGCAAGACGGTCATGATCGTTTGTGTCAGTCCATCAAGTCAGCACTATGATGAAACTCACAATACTTTGAAATACGCGAACCGAGCTAAGAATATCAAGACCAAAGTTTCCAGAAATATTATCAACGTGAATAGGCACGTAAGCCAATATGTCAAGGCTATCTACGACCTTCGCCAGGAGGTTGATTCCCTCAAGAATCGACTAAAGGATTCCACAAAAGAGGCTATGGATAAGATCAACAAACAGCGTGCGGCGAAGGACGTGTCAATGAAGGATGGAATGAGACGACTAAAGGCGTCATACGAACAAACAAAGGAGGCAAGGGCCGAAAAAACTTCACTATTGCTAAACCTGCGGTTGATTGAACACCGGGTTACGTTAGTTACGGCATGGTTGGAAGCCTTCGATCAAGTTTTTGAGGGCCGACAGCATGAAGAGCCTCCGGTCATTCTTTTCCAGATGCGATCTGAGGCAGAAAAGGTTTTGCGAGAATTGGCCAACAACGAGCAGCTGATCAAACAACGAGTAGCTGGCCTCAGCTGGGAAAAAGCCATTGACACGGCGTTGCAAAACAGCGTGCGCAACCTGCAGTCAATTGAGGGCGTGTCAGAGGGTGATATTGCAGCTTTAAATACGGAGGCTAATCTTCTAAGGATGACGGGAGAGAGAGATGTATTACACGCGATAACAATTGCCGACATTGATTTCTCGAAGTCGATGCATTCTCTCGCCAAAGCACATTTTGAAACGTATGCAACAATCTACAAGATCATGAATACCGATATTTCGGGGGCTGAGGCGTTGGAGGAGGCACGAAAGTCACTGTTCGACATACAGAAAGGTGCTGGAGATGCTGTTTCCCATATCATCAAACCCTCAGGTGAACTAGTGTCACAAGAGGCCTATCAGCCATCAGTTTACAAATCTCCCAAAAAGAAGCACACCGGATATGGCGCTGGATATTCACCATTCAAAACCAATCATGTCCTATCGATGCCTCCTCCTGTATCCCCAATGCGCTCTCCTAGACCTATAAAGGCTAAGTCACCAAAGAAAGGTGTTCTGTTTAACAAGAAAGTTGGCGAAAAGAAGCGTGTGCGGTGGAATGAAGAGCTCGAAGACCCCGTCTCGGAAGACAGCAAGCGACGTGTCGTTATTGACGACTCGTACTTTTCTGGCGTTCCAGCAGCGGACGAGGACATGGCACTACCGCCACCTCAACCATCTTTCCAGCCGGCAGCCCGCGCATATTCGCCCCCAGCAGAGCCTGCATATGTTGCCATTCCCCAAGGAGTCAGCGCACCGCCAATCAGGCCAAGGAACAAAATGCTCGAACCCCTAGGCACGAAGAAGGATCCTTCGCCCCAGCTCTCCGATAACTCCCAGAACAACTCTGTGGATAACTCGCCGTTGCACTCATTCGACGCCGTGGACCAGGTCATAAACCGCCTCAACGCTGACATCTCTGATGAACAACAATGGCGCAACAAGCCCGCCATCAGCCGGGCCGCATTGCGCAAGAGTGTGGCCGGAGGCATGCCCTCGCGACAGGTTAAGCGGCGATCACCAAGCAACTCTAGCCAGACCAGCCCCGAGGGCGCGAGTTTGTGGAAAACCGGCTATATAAAGAGGCTGCCCTCTAAAGGTGAGAAAGAGAACGGATCTGTAACCACTGTCCTGAGTCCGAGAAGTACGGGTATTAAGGCGGCTGCTAGGCGAATGACGGTGAATCCGGCGGGGGTACAGGGGCTTAGTGCGCTGACGCAGGCGGGATTACCAGCACTGCTGGGTGCTGGTGTTGGTCCGAAGAGGGGTTGAGTTGGAAATAGGTGGTGGGAATGTTAACTGGGGGTTTTTGGGAGTGGGAGTGGGGAGACTAGGATATTATTATTTTTTGGCATAAAGAGAGTTTCCGACAAGTACCTTTGCGGATTTTCTTTTCTTTTCCAGTTTTTCTTTTGTGCTTCTTATGTTAAGGCTGTTTGTTGTATACCTTCTTCGTACTCCTTTTACTCGTTTGCATTTTGGTAGTTACAATATTGGGGTGGGATGGTTTACGGTGGTTTTGGGTTGTTTTTATATGACGCTGGTGTGGTGTAGATGCTCGATGAGAGGAAGTGTAATTCTATCATGACACAATTACCTACTTATTCTTTTTTCTTCTGGTGTGAGCATGAAGAGGGGCGGGAATTGTTATTTTATTAAGAGTGCTGGGAGTACTGATATATCAAGAGTAGAGACTGTAGAACCTCAACCAGGTACATAACAATGAGATATCTCATAATTGCACTATATGAATGACTTGGGATCACAGATGTAAGAAAATGGATCCGCAGTTGTAAACCAGCTGCTTCATTTAAGTTTGCGGGCGGTAAAAACTCCGGGAACGACGGTGGTAATTGTATTGCAAATACTGCTCGACCAGCATCCGAAGTAGCCAATTCCTTCCCGCCCCTCTCTATAAGCATGACCTGTATATAGGCAATTATAGTAGGCCAAAGTGGACAAAAAATGTTCAACATGTTATGTTGTCAAATTTGCTGACATGACAAATGTTGAAACTTGAAACACTTAATGAAGTACATCGATGTACCTATATGTACTCTGACGTACTATTGGCGTACGCCATTTTTTACAGGTTCAAGTTTCAACATTTCTCTGTCGAACTTTCAACATGTCTCAGTTGATTGCACAACAAATGTTCAAACCTTAGCACTAAATGCTGTACGTCTAGGTACCCTTGGTACTAATGTATACCTTTGGGGTACCCTGGCGTACGCCTGATTTAGGAGCTTCAATTTCAACATTTCTCAAGATCGAATACCGATGTGAGTGATAAGCTATACAAATGTTTGAAACTTGAACTTACAAATTGGACGTACGCCGATGTATCTAGAGGTACATCGATGTACGTCATTAAGTGTTCCAAGTTTCAACATTTGTCACGTTGGCAAATTTGACAACATAACATGTTGAACACTTTTGTCCATTTTGGCCTGCCATAGGCAATGATACGTATTGCTTCTGAACTTCTTGCACAACATGGCACCCGCTATTTAAAACTAGATCGCCATCTCATCTCCTAGAGTCAAGCCCGTGGTTCCGTTGTGGCTAACGATTTCGACAAAGAGTACTATATTTCTCTATGATTGCTTCAATGGAGGTTTCTTCGGGGTGTTGCATGGGGTGATGTTGTATAGGGGGATATTGTTCGGAGGGATTCGCCTGCAGCTGGTCTGGGACCTCTGGGCATAATCCGCGTCTCGTGCAGTCGATTTATGAGTGCTTCCAAATATGTTGCTTGGCCTACCTCCTGCAAAATCCGCCTCCACTCGGGTAAATGTTTTGGTTGTTCTTCCCGCCTAAACAAGGCCAAATCGAGTGACTCAATGTCGTCGAGAGCAGACTGAACCACCCTACTCACCCCCTCAATAACGGCGGCACAAGCAGAGTGGGCGAGGCCTGCGACCCGGGCAATTTGGACGCTTGCTGCAATGTCCCTCAGCACTTTGGAAATATCTTGCACCGTAGAAATGAGCGGGATGGTGGATGGGATCTCAATGATTTCGTTCTTGAGTATCCCTGCGTTCTTGAACCCTAAGTGTAGACCCCCAAAGATGAAGTGGCCGCATAAACTGGCGGTGTAGCTAGAATTCGGGTATGCGTGACATTGCGCATTCATATTTCCATAGTGCTCATAGAGGGTTTGACAGGCCCAAACTATCTTCTCCTGAGCGTAACTATTTTGGGCGACGACTTCATCTGCATAATCTACATGTCAGTCCGGGTCGCAAGTAGCTAGGAAAAACACATACCCATAATTCTCTGAGGAATGTATTCGCCGAGTTTTTGTATCCCTTCGTTTACAACGACCCTCCGTCCGCAGTCTTCAGCAATAACACCTCCAGCAAAGACCTTGGTCAAAGTCCGAAAGATATCATTGATACCAAAAACCCACGCCACAAACAGCCAACCTTCATACCCCGGTGTTCCTACCGCCCATCTCCACTCTTCTATCCATTTATCACACCAGGGCAACATAACTGAAGCGCAGTTATATTCCTCACACACTACTGCAAGCTTGAGGAACTTATTAAAGTTAATGCTCGAGGGTATGTTCGCCCCGCATGCATGCAAGGCATACAAGACTATTGCGAATGCTGTAGGGCTGTAAGTCTTCTCGACCACAAGTTGAAACCGTTCAGCATGCGAACTACTCTCCGCATGCCCTGCATGCATTCTCAATGCCCTGTAACCCCTATTGTGCCCCGCAAAGGCTGACTCCGGACCAAGAAGCTCTCGAAAAACCGAAGATCCTGTGCGTAGTGCATGAGAGGAAACAAGGAATGTAGCATTGAAGGTCGCTTTCGAAAGAACAACTTCGATATCTCCATATGGACAAACCTCAAGGTAGACGTCGTCTTTTCTAATTCTTAGCCTCTCGTTTTCCACCACTACCGTGTTCCACGTAGGCTCTTCGACCTGCTTTGAACTTTTCGAATACGATGTTAAGGAGAGACATGAGATATTATCCATGCAAGCTTTGAGGCTCTCTGGCACCACACTGGTCGTGATGCAATCCGGATGGTAACTGCCCTTAATAGAAATCCTCTCAAGATTACGACGAGTCTTGTTAATAAGTTTTAAGACTCCTCCAATAGCTCTGTCTAACGTGCAGCTTGCACCACCGTCTGAGCGTTCATACATCTCATCCTCTAGCAAATTCAATGCTTTAAGACCCGTGTGCAAGGCGGCAAATACAATGTAGTCGCAGTACTTGGAGCCTTTCACACATTTCACCGTAGTGCCGTTATCGTATTTGTCGTAGATTTCACGACACCAACGGAGGATATCTCCGCTGACTCTTGTGTGTTGGGCCGCCATATCACCTATGATACCAACTAATGTGAGCATATATACTCCCTCCCGATCTGCGGTTTAGGACGCGTACGTGTAATGCATTCCGGGAGGTGAGTATGCATTCTTTTAACCTCACCACGAACCACAACCCCGAACTCTCCATCCTCCGTCTTTACCCCATTCCTGGCAAAAGTTTTCGTCATCTGTTCAAACACCTCCTGATTCTCAAACACCCATGCCAAAAATAGCCAATCCTCGTATCCCGACTCCGTTGATAGTTTCTGGAGTGGTTGCATCCAAGTCTTATCCCACGGACTCATGGCTGCGGCGCAATCGTAGTAATCGCAGATGATAGCAATTTCGAGAAGATTCTCGAAGTCGATAGTGTCCGGAATGTACGAAGCCCGACCGTGTAAGACACAGAGTACCACCGCCATCGCCGTGGGATCAAACCCTAGGTCTTCGCCGATGGGCATTTGGTACAATTTATGGGAACTCTGGAGTTCCGCAGCCTCGCGAAATTGGGAATGTGGGCCGAGACTGGCCCGGAAGACGGGTGATGCGGAACATAGTAGATGCGAGGACACGAGATACGTTGCGTTGATGGCGGGGGTTTCTAGCACAAGGTTCATGTCCCCGTAGGGACAGATGGTGAGCTGCACAGCGATCTGTTCCAAGTCTGTATCTGGCATGGCTGGTGGAAAGTTCAAACGTCGTTTGTAGAGGGATTTGGTACGCTGTTGTACTGCGGAGCTCCTGACAGCAGATACCGGCGCATGACACTTATGAGCTACTTCATATGTAGAGGTTGCACAGCAGCATGCAACATGCAGATTTTGTACTTGGTCCCAATTTGACAAGTGCGAGGTAGAGTAGAGGCGGGGTTATTTTGGTTTAGGGTTTTTAACCTCCGCCTAATGGCTGCCGCGACCACGCTTTTCTAACTGACCCCACTCTGTGCTCCACTATTTCGAACTAGGAATTAAAGTTTAGGAGCGCAAAACTGAGGGAAATGCTCTCGTAAAATCCTCCAACTAGAACCAACTAGTTAGCGTAAAGCAGAGGGGGCTAGGTAGAGAAAGGAATGCTCTGACGCGCCCCAAACGTGCATGGTCATCTGGGACGATTCAAGTTGCTCTATACATGCAATTTGTTACGTGGAGGTAATGAGCAACGCTCGCAAGCTCGCTTCTCGAGCAGGTAGGTATGTGGGTGAACTTCTGGCGGCTGGACATAAGACAACTTGATGATCACTACCGTCGTTCTCAAATACAGCCGCCCCGTGTGTTCCAGTGTACAAAAAATCAATTGGCTAAGAATAAAAGGTTAGTTTTATATCACTATCAATCAGTTTAGGCGTTTTCCCCACAAGCACGCACCACGATCACAACATCTCACAAACACATGGTCAAATGTTAACTGTTACAGATGTACATGAGCCGGATGTCGATAGAACCCTAAGGTTCGTGACTGCCCTTTTAGACTTCACACTTTACTCTTCCCTTCCCTACGCATCTTGGATCTTTAGACCTGTACCTAGACAGTCATCGCACCTAGTCTATGCATACGGTTCTTCCCATATCGTAACATTAACAGGGCACCTCCCGTCGTGCTACCTCCGCAGCAAGGATGATATTAGCCCTGAAAGCTGTAATACGTTTTGGCGTTATGTTTGTAACATTTAATATGGCCCTGCAGGGCAAACCATTTAAGATTCAAAAACGGCCGTGTATGTTTGTGCGAGTCCCCTTGATCTCTAGTTTCGTCGGTGGTACTAAGACAATTTTGACATACCGTGGTATCGAGTCGCGAGGCTTTACCGGGTTTTAATTTCGGAGTATGGACGCGGTACTCGGGATTTCTGGCAACCTGCAGATCGGCCCCGGCCCAGCTCCTGTGTTGTTGGCTGCCTGAGCACAGGACTGGCAAGGACATATTTTGAAGAGTGTGTGTTGCAAAGGCCGGGCAAGTGGCTTGGTCATTTAGGAACGTTGACATTGGATCCTCGTCATGAATTTGTCGTAGAAATTGTGTGAGATGATATATCTAACTTGGGTGTAGGAAGATGGATGACCCGAGGAACGATTTCTCATTACAGCAGTCGCATATCGATATTACAGTGATGGTTCCGGCTTAGTACAGTTGGCTCCTCGAGAAGTTTTGATCTTAAGGAACATTTTGATAAAGTGATTTATTTGTGGATGGTAGAGCGTTGGCTAAAATGGGTGCAGTTGGCTCTGCTGTTTCGGTGCGTACTGCCTACTGGCTCATTGTTAATGCTTAATCTAGAATGGATATACGCTAGGGAAAGGGATACACCTATAAAATAAGCTTAAAGGGTTATAGGTCTCGAGGATTGAGTATCAATGATATTCGAATGATTGGCGCGATAACATTGTTTTGGAGTTGCAGGGCGGATTGCATGTGACGATGGTACCAATGCCAGGTGTAGAATATTCTAGCCAATGACGTTAGGCGGTAAACGTCATCGTATTTTTAATCCCGCCACCATCCTACCCTTCAAAACCCAACCTCGACACCGGCCACCTTCTAACACCACTTCACTCATCTCATACAACAACAATACCATGCAGCCACTGCTTCTACCCGCACTTCGTCGCCCTGCGGCCTTCACTCCCATCACGAAATTCTTCGTATCCCGAACTCTCACCACCTCCGTCCGCCCCACCGTCCTCCGCCGCCTTCCTCTCCGCCCTAATGCCTTCTCCACACCCGCCACAAAACGGCTCTTCACAGCCGAACCAGCTATCATTGTGCGTCCCACTAAGTCCGAAGCCTACAAGAAGCTACTGTATGGAGCGGGTGTCTTCGGCGGCACTCTTCTCGGTATCAACATCCTCTTCAACGGCGAGAAGCGTTTCGGCGGCATCCCTGAGTTCGAGCACCGATACCTTAAGGAAACATTCACCTACACAGGCATGGGAATCGGCATGATCGGTGTCGCGGCGAAGACGCTACACAACGTGGGATGGTCGTATCGCATCATGGCTGCAAACCCATGGGTTGTCCTCGGAGTTGGTCTCGTCGGAAGTCTCGGAACAATGTTTGGAACTCTCTATACGGACCCTGATAACTACATCCAGAAACATGCTTTCTGGACCGCGTTCAATCTGACCCAGGCGGTTACGCTGGCACCTCTATTTTTCTATAATCCGGCAATCCTCGCTAGGGCCGGGTTGTACACCGTTGGAATTATGGGGAGCATCAGCTACGTGGCTGCTACAGCGAAGGAAGTGAGTTGATGTGTGTGTTATCGAGGTGGTAGGCGTTCTGACGAGTGATAGGATAAATATCTCTGGCTCGGCGGCCCGTTGCTAGCTGGCTGCGCCGTTGTTGTGTTAGCTAGTTTTGCGCCAATGGTTTTGCCCGTAGGTACTGCGGCATTAGCGGGAGCCGAGGCTGTCAGTCTTTATGGTGGACTCGCGCTGTTTGGAGGATTTACGCTCTACGATGTGCAGAAGGTACAGCATCACGCAAGGCTTGCGGAACGAGGCCTTATAAAGAAAGATACGGTTAATGAGAGCGTCAAACTCGAGTTGGACTTCATCAATATCTTTATTAGGCTGGTGCAGATTTTGGGCAATCGCCAGAACAACCGGTAATTAGTAGGAGAGGAGGACTTTGCTTTCGGATGGGCGTTTGGGAGGGCTTCTGGGGTGTACGTTCTGAGTACGGATGTCTGGTTTATTCTCTACTCTGCTTATTCTTCACTTAATTGGTGGATTGTATATACGTGAGAACTGAATCACATCTTTTCTTTCACTTTTCGTGCACAAAGAAATGAATATCACGTGGCCTCGGCTGTCGCGTTACCCAAACTTCACATTTTCCCATCAAACCTCACATCAACACCACTACGCAACCCACTACAATCTAATGTCGGACGACGACGACTTTGACCTAGATATAACATACTCCGTTGGCCACGAGCTAGGGATTCAGTCATCCGCTTCTTCCCCGCATCCTAATAAATCCGCCGCCGCTGCTACCGATGACGTTACCGCAAGCGAAGAAGATGACGACCTAGACTACATCCCTTCGATCAAAATGCACAGAGATACTGCCTCATCGCAAGACGCCTCACCGCAGGCCGCCAATATGCGAACCCGCAAGGCCAAGCCAAAAAACCAGTACAGCGAATCGGAAGGAGAGGAAGAGGATGGAGAAGAACCAGTCCGCACAACCCTGCACCCCTCCGGCGGTGGTGGCGAACGTATCGTCATGACCGATGCCTCCAGCGACGACGAAGTGCTCGCAGACTGGAAGCGGCGACGTGACGAGCGCCTCTCAAAAGGCAGCAACAGCAAGAAACGCAATACCAAAGCCAAGACCTCTTCCAGTACAACCACAAAACGGGTAAAATTTATTTCAACCTCAAAGAATCCTCCGAAATCGAAGCGGGTGCAGACATGGAAACATTCAGACGACGAGCGCGAGGTGGATGGTACACAGAACGAGCGGAAGGCTTTGCCGTCGTATTTACAGGGGAAAAAGGCGCACTTGGATCGTGCGAAGAAGGAACTCAAGAAGGGAGAGGATGTGTTGGCTGCTTTTAAGGTGCCGCCTTGTTATGATAATATTGAGTTTAGTGATGATGAACGGCTGGTTTGTGTCTAGGTGGCGGTGATTGTGTGGAGAGGGCTGATGGGTTTAGTAGGAGTATTTGGAGTCGAAGCCAAAGTTTGATAGTACTCCGTCCGCGCCGTACGCCGATATTTACCTGGAAGAATCGTTAGGAGTGATACCGTGTTCAATCGCGCAATACCTTCGAAGCTATCAGGTCGACGGTGCCAGGTTCCTACACAGAAACTTTGTTTTCCAAGAGGGATGCATATTAGGTCAGTTCGGTAACACTTGTGATATTGACGTTAGGTTTGTCTAACCCTTAGAATTAGGTGACGATATGGGTCTCGGGAAAACAGTCCAGGTGATTGCATTTCTCACCGTAGCGTTTGGAAAAACCGGAGACGAGCGTGACGGGAAGCGCATGCGGAAGATACGGCAATTCCGGCAGCGAACAGGCGAGGACAGATGGTATCCAAAGGCTCTGGTGATATGTCCGAGCTCGTTGATCAAGAACTGGGAGAGCGAACTAAAGACGTGGGGGTGGTGGAATGTTTATGTTTATCATGGAAGCAAGGAAGAGAAAGAGATAGCACTCCAGGCGGCGAAAAAGGGAAGCTTGGAGATTATGATTACGAATTATGAAACATATCGAATGCGGCACGCGGATATCAACATGGTGGAATGGGACTGTGTGATCGCGGATGAGTGCCATAAAATTAAGGGTGTGTATTGATGCCCGCGATTGCTAATGTTGATGGATGATGCTGAAATGCCACAGAAAGATCCTCGGAAACAACGCAGCGAATGAATGAAATCAACGCTCTCTGCCGTATCGGCCTCACCGGAACCGCAATCCAAAACAACTACGAAGAGCTGTGGACCCTCCTCAACTGGTGCCGGCCGGGCTCAATCGGCACTGTCCTAGAATGGGAACGCATAATTGCTGGTCCCCTTCGTATAGGCCAAAAGCACGACGCAACATTCGCACAGATCGGAAAGGCTAGAAAAGTAGCTACGATGCTAGTCAACAACCTTCTACCCCGCATGTTTCTACGACGGATGAAAACTTTGATTGCACACCAGCTCCCCAAGAAGGCCGACAACGTGGTATTCTGCCCTCTTACAGAAACCCAACGTGAAGCATATGAAGCGTATCTCGACAGCCCTGTTGTCCAACTCATCCGTGATGGTAGCGACGAGTGCGACTGCGGCTCAGGAAAAAAGAGGAGAAGCTGCTGTTACAGGACTGACGCTGAGGGTCGGAAAGTCAATGAGCTCGTATTCCCAGCCATCATGTGGGTTCAAAAGCTGTCAAACCACCTCGCAAATTGGATCCCAGACAATACCGACTCTTCCGATGTCCGTGCCCAAAAAATAGAACTACTGCAAACATGTCTTCCAAACAGGTGGCGAGAACTGTCGACAAGAGAGCGCATCTACAACTACATGGACCCACAGATGTGCGGGAAATGGACCGTGCTACAACGACTTCTACAGTTCTGGCACCAAAATAGAGATAAGGTTCTCATCTTCAGCTACTCCCTCAACCTCCTCTACATCCTCCACTCCCTCTTCCGGAAAACGGAATACAACGTTTGCTACCTCGACGGGCAGATGCCACTTCAGGAGCGCGCAAAGGCAGTCGATGACTTCAACAATGACCCAGACCAATTCGTATTTTTGATCTCCACCAAAGCGGGTGGCGTCGGACTTAACATCACCGCCGCGAACAAGGTCGTCATCTTCGACCCAAACTGGAATCCCTCCTACGACCTGCAAGCACAAGACCGCGCTTACCGCATCGGCCAGACTAGAGACGTCGACGTCTTCCGTCTCATCTCATCAGGAACTATCGAGGAGATTGTGTACGCCCGCCAGATCTATAAGCAGCAGCAAGCAAATATTGGTTACGGCGCCAGCGAGGAGCGAAGATACTTCATGGGTGTGATGGGGGATAAGGATAACAAGGGAGAATTATTCGGACTTAAGAATCTCTTTAGTTTTCAAGAGTATACTATTTTGCAAGAAATCGTGAATAAAACTAATGTGGCGGAACGGCGGGCTGGGGTTATGGTCGCAGATATCGACGTCGACAACAAGGAAGAGGACAACAATATCCTATCAGAAGATGAAGAGGAAGGCGGGGTCCTTCACGCGCTCTCGCAGCTGGCAGACGACCTCCCCATCGCCACCAAGAAAAAGGAAATTCCTCAGCCTTCGAATAGCAACATTGTCGCCGCCATTCTCGCAGAGGCTGGTGTATCTTATACCCATAAAAACAGTGAAGTCATTGGGACGAGCAAAGTCGAGGCGCAAATTTCGCGCCGGGCGCTTGAGAGCACAGAAGACACGAGTACTGGCAAGAGAAAAGCTTTCGATGAAACTGTAGAGCAGAGAATGGGGTACAAATTTCGTCCTCCTCAGGACGTAAGAAAGCGACAATTTGTAACTATGGCGAAGATGTTCGGGTTTAAGGACCCATGAGAGTTTGCGCTCATTGTTGAGAGGTGGTCGCCAGAACAAAGACGGACGGCGCTGGAGAGATTCTATCAGATGAGACTTGAGGGGAAGGAGGAGCTGGATATGGAGGATGGTGGAGGTGGAGGTGGAGGTGGAGGTAGATGTGGATGTGAAGATGGAGGAGGCGGAGGCGGATGTGAAGATGGAGGATGCGGAGGAGGGGACAAAGGGGAAGGGGGTGTGCCAGGAGGAGAGTACGGGGAGGGAAGAGGCGATCGAGTTGAGCGACGACGACGACGACGACGACGACGACGATGAATTGTAAAGATTGTATTTTTTTGGAGTTTGGGGTGGGTGGTGCTTTTGGAATCCAAGGAGAGTATAAATGACTGCTAGTGTCTATTCGGCCGCTAGCCTAAACGCTTGAGTTTTTGCATCAAAAGATCAAAAGCATTGCCGTACTCGCCTAATTGCACCCTCGACGCAACATTAGAGAAAGGCCGTTCTACGCTGCCGTGCGGATGGACCAAGTAGATCCAACCTAACAAGTCCCCCCCTCACCCCACGGCCTTCACCATAAACTCCGTCGCCGCCGCATACACCACCTCCTGCTGATCAAGCGGAAACAGCCCATGTCCGCCCCCCTCCACAACCCTAAACTCCACCTCCACCCCCTTCCTCCTCAACACCTCCACTAACACCTCCGAATCCCTAATCGGCACTACGTCATCTGCATCCCCATGCACCACGAACGTCGGCGGGAACCCTCCCTTCTCCGCCAGCTGCACGGGTAAATACATCCCCTCCTCCCCTTTCTTCACCGTATTCCGTCCCTGCTGACTCGGATGCCTTCCCAGCAGAAAATCCAGGAAAATTCCTCCCCCTGTCAGCAACCACCTCACCATCCTAGTCCGTGCAAGGGCAGGTACCTTCTTTAATACACCACAATACCCACGACGCCCTCCCACCCTTCTTCGGCGGCTGATCGAGCGTAAGCTCATGACAACTCAATATTTCCTTACTTCCCAACAACTCCGCAAACCCCGCCTCCTCCAGGTCTGCCGTTGGACTCTTAAACACCACCGGCGCTACCTCTTTCCGCTGCGCCCAGTGCTCACCCGTCACGTCGACCACCCCAAATAAATCCAGCAGCGCCCGAGGCTTCACCTGCGTCCAGTTCCCGGCTGCGAGGGACGCTACATAGCCCCCTGCACTGGACCCACCGAGTGCGATGTGTTCAGTGTTGATGTCGGGGTGGGCGAGAATCCAGGCCTCGAGAACGAGGAGGTCGGAAAGGATATCCGCCGCGGTGGCTTGCGGGAGGAGGGAATAGTCTGCTGATATCACCGCCCAGGAACTGGAGAGGAGGGAGGTGCATATTGGGTCTGGGAGGAAGGCGTCGCGGGTCCCCGTGGCGAGACCGCCGCCGTGGAAGTAGATTAGGGTTTTGTGCGGTGGGGAGGGGGAGACGGGGAGGTACAGGTCTAGGGAGGTGCCGGGCGGGGAGTAGATGTGTGTTGTGAAGGGAAAGGTGGTTTTGAGAGTTGTTTTGGGGATTGTGAATGTCATTTTGGTTGGAGGAAGGGCATGGAGGAGGGAGTGGAGGAGGGAGTGGTTTATATACGAGTACAAGAAGGCTTTGCGGGATATAGTTCGCCAGTCGATGCCGGCAATAGGTCGGATGTGCATCCGAGAAATATATATTGCAGGTCTCGATTCCAGTACTTCAGGGGGTTTATCTATCCCACATTATGATTTTAGGCGTTGGTTTGCCAGTCAACTCCGTGTATCGCGGGTTCAATATCATACCCTGCATCGTTTTAGATAGGGTTGCACACCCGAGCGACGGTAATCCCGTACATACACATGCAGGTAATCGAATGGGGGAGAATATGTATGGTCACACCCTACAGCAACGCTTATATACGGATGTGCAAACACAAGGATTTAAACTCACACTTTACCTGGGTTGGGGTTGGTATAGCAGTATTTTTGGTTCTTGCTCACATTTTAGCAGACAGAGAAACGTGAGCCTACTAGAGTAAAAAGACATTGTATCAGAAGGTTAGCCGGTCACAAACTAGTTACAATTGCCCATTATGAGTAAGGACTAATCCCTAGTCTGGTAATTAAAAACCAGGTATACAAAGCGGAGGGGTTTTTTTCAGCATCCACATCATAAGATTATATGAACAGTTATTTCTCTGCCTCTCGTTGTCACTCGTGTACGACGCAGAACAGCACAGGTACAGGTGGCCGCAGTAAGTTAATGGCATTGTTGCTGCATGCACAACTTTAACAGTTTGTTTGTTTGTAATCATATTGCATTCACCCCTTTAGGGGTGCCCAGTGTCGTTACCTAACCGGTCGGCCGCATTGCGGTCATGGCATATATAAACCCAATTTCCCCGGAACTTCCTCGGTCTTCAGTCAATGGAGGGCACAAGGCCACTGACCCACCAACCTCTCTCCTAGGCAAAGTCGTCCCTTCCACTTCCCGCTACTCAATGGAGGGCACAAGGCCACTGACCCACCAAGCCCACCCCCATCGCACCAACAAAAACCAAAACAAAAGCAAACTAAAACAAAAGAGAGTCGTAAAAACATTTTAACCCTGCAGGATCATCAAACCATATTCAGCGCGATCTAAACTGCAATCCTCCAACTCTCCTCCATTCCTAAGCCCTGCCTAGCTAACCCTTTCGGGGTCGCCAACTTTCATATCTTCCACCACGACAACTTTAACAGTAAAGACCTTCATGCTGCCAAAATTCGAGCTACAGTTCAAATTTCCTCCATATACTATAGTGCCAAGATTACTTATGTTGAGAGCAAAAGAGAAAGAACGAAGAAGCTCAATTGTCTATCGATACAAGAGAAGGAAAACACTAGACTTATATGCAGAGAAAAGACCATACTCGGCTTCGCCGAGTATCACAACTAGAGCCCGAAGCCGAGTACCAGTGCCGGAGCTAGGCCTCCTCCTCGGCATGGGGACAGGCGAGGCCCATGGGGGCTGCAAGCCACCGGGCCAAATCTCATGCCAACAACTTAAGTAGTTTTAAAAAAGTCTTGGTGTGTACTCGAGTTTGGGAGTAAAGGATCATACGCCCTTGTTTTGGCAAACCACACAAAAACGGTAGATTTGAGTGCGCCAGGTGCAGCAGTCTGGCGACTCTCACGTGATGAGGGTCCCTAGACTACAGACGCAGTTTAGGTAAGTGCAATCTGAATAATGGCAAAGATGGGAAAAGCTGGGGAGTACACTCAGCCTTCCCCTTGTTGAAACCCTGGTCTCAGCAAAATTTAAAATCAGAAAAGGAGCGTTCGATCTTATACTCCCAGACCCGAGTAGTAATTTGTTATAAGGGCTATAGCGCAGATATGGCACAGGAGTAGTGCAATAAGAGATCAATAGTAGCATAACTCGCTCTAGTTTATCGCACAAAGCCTTGCTTGCTTTTGCACCTCCGTCTATAAGAATTGGCGTATAGTACACCCGCTGCAACTCCAGGGAAATATAGCCACACAATTCTCACTCTACCCTAAGACCTAGTGCAGCTATGCAATGGTATCCAAGCTGTCTGACAGACTAATCCAGTACCTGGACCTCACATCATCAAACGAGAAAGAAAGAAAAACCCCTTCATCCAATTGGTATATACGTAAAAGAAGTAGCACAAAAAGAAAAGCTGAAACAAATATACAAGAAACCCGCCCTCCCCGTCATAACCCAATACCCCCACTCCCGGAAAACATAAGTGAATCCAAATACAGTTCATCCAATCATCCAATCATCCAAACTAATTCGACAGCACCGTCATCGTCATCATCATAGTAAGGTACCTAACAGGAGAGTTAAAACGAAGCCACATGCATCATGATCCCCACCCACCCACCACCCCCAACCACCCACCACCCCCAACCGCCCTACTTTTTATTCCCTAAAGCCGCTCCCGTAAAGAAAAGAAACGAAAACGAAAAACACCATACCCCCGCTATCTTGTGCCAAAAGCCGAACAATCAACGCGAAAAGAAACACACACAACACACAAACATCAAGAAAACACACCCGCTACCATCACCACCCACCGTAACTGCCGCCACCTTAATCGAGCAACGCAGTCCTACTCGTCTCGATAAAATTTCCTAAACAGGAGGTGCAAGAACAGGTTCACGTTGAACTTGATCATACCCTCGCACAGCATCATGAATTGGTTATTATGGAATTGCATCTGTTCGTTCTAATTAGTGATCATTCCGCCTCCATCGGGTCATTGGGGGCATACCTGCAACAAATCATCTAACAAAACCTGTGCTGACGCTCCCGGGATCATCATGCTGCCGTTACTCGCCTCGACGAAAAACATTCCAATCTCATCGGACGAGATGGTGAAATTCACTTTATCCCACCTCTTCTCCGGGAATCCCTCAAGTTTGACGAGGACACCCTTATCCGCTAGCCCCCGTGCTGTATACTTATAACTCCCAAACTTTGGTACCCTCCCCGAGCGCTCCAGTTCTCGCATGTGGAAATACTGCCGGGTGAAAGGGAGGATCGTCTTCTTTTTACCCTTCTTAGTTTGCAGTGTAACCATAGCTTGTTCAATGTAGTCGTTGTAGCTCTGAAGTTGGCCTTCCAAGTACACTGCCTTTTCCTTAAGATGCGCCAGTGTCTGCTGAACGCCTTCCATTTCTCTTGAGCGCTGGACACGCCGTCGGTGCTTGGTTCTTATGTCGACAGCGATCTGGTTGAGGATGTCTTGGTACATGTTCTTTCGTGTAATCTTGCCAAACTGTTCGAGCTTGATGATATTTTCGAGCGCGGTTCGTTTTAATTGTGCATACGTCATTCTTAATTAGTTAGCATGGTTTGTAAACAGAGAGGGAACGAAAAACTTACGCGTTGATATCCGTCAACATCGTATGGTCGGCATAGGCGCCCCTCCGTTTTCCGCCCGAATTCTCGGTTTCCTCCTCCAAAAGTGCATCCCACCGGTCTTCATCCTCCGCTGTAATTGGCTTCACCAAAATCTCCATCAAGTTGGTTCCAGTCTGTACCCGAATGATATACAGTATACACCTCTTCGTCTCCACAAACAGCGCCTTGACCTCTGATTCGGGATCGTCGATAACGTGGAAGCTTGGATCCAGCTGGAGGGCAATTTCAGTATGGCCGACAAGCTTCAGCTCAGTTTCCGACGTTTGCACGCTTCCTAATTCGCCGATTATTTCCCGGAGAGGATCCTCGCGCCCGTCAGCGACAGATTCAATTTCATGCGCAATCAGGCGATGGATCGCAAAGATGTCCGACATCTTGATGTACAATGTCGGTTTCTGCTTGCTGGTGAGATCCTCAAATTCGTCGATTTCAAACCTGGCTTCAATAGTAGGGACGTCGATGATCGCCTTAAAGACCTCCTTGAACTGTCCAATTGCAATAGACACGTACTCATTGAGCGGCTGCAGAAACATGTTCTCGTTGGCAAAAAGACGACCGGAAGACACCTGATTTAGAAGTTTCGATAACGCTCCCACATTCTTTTTCTGGATGGGAGTCAAGCTCTTGTTGACAATACCGAAAGCGTCTGGTCCTGCTATGGCAGGGCTAAAATACTTCTGGAAAACAAAGTGCTCGACGACTTGCAGAATAACCTCTTCGTTTTCATCCGGAAACCTTTCCAAAAGAGCTTCGATAGCTTTGCGAGCAATATATCGGATACCATATGGCATGCGATCGACGTTGTTATCCAAGACACCCATAAAATCTTCAGAGAGGGTTCTTAGTGCCTGAAGGTGGGCGATGAATGTCTCTCTAGTCTCTGGGTCCCTGATAGCTTGATCACGTCCTACATCAGGATCACGTTGGCTCCTCATCCCTGTCCGGAGTTCTTCGTTGTTGATCGATGCGCGGTAGATTTGCAAGGGATCGCTCTCCAGATCGAGTTCGTCGTTGTCAATAAATTCTTCTCTGATGAGTGGTCCCAGCAGCTCACGTAGAAACTTCCGGTCTCTGGGTGATCGAATGTAGCTGCTGACAAGCTTGACCCAGAAGAAGTTGCCGCGCAAGAAGTCCTCCGGCCGCTGGCATTTGTCGATCTCTTCCTTGACGCTTCTAACGATGAGCTTGAGAAGATAAAATTCCTCTCTTCGCTTTTGAGAATATCCGAAAATACCCATGACCAAATTCTCAACCCTTTTCAGCTCTTTATCAGCTGTATTCTGTTCCCTTATCCTTCGAAAAAGCCTTGAGAGATACTGTGGTTGGGTTTGCAAGGCGTAGAACATCTGTTGATACTTCTCAAGGCGTTTCCTAGAGTTATTGTTGAGGGCTTTGAGATCAAATGGGTCGGAACTTGCGATATCGGTATTGCTGAGCAAGTTGCCAACATGGCCGGTGAAGCGTTTCTGATGTCTGATGACTTCGTCTAGTGTAATCTTGTTCTTGACCAACAGGGCAATCTTGACATCCAACTGGTCGACATATGCTTCGGCTAATTCGTTTGCCCGAACGTGCTGTACAACTTTTTTCCGAAGGCCTTCAAATTCAATCTCCTCATCAAAATCAAAGTCACTGTCGTTCAGGAGATGTACAAAGTTTTTGACAGTTCCAACGGGAGGGTTCTTTCCGCTCATCAGGGATTTATATGCTTCTCCTTGCTGCTTCGCTCGGACAAAGCTCTGCAGCTTGACAACCTTTTCCATGTTATCTCGGTAATGCTTGAGTTTGCTCTGGAACCGAGTTCTTTGGATAGTACCGCGTGCCGCAGCTTGGAGTTCAAGAATTGTCTCTTCCTGATCCTGAACGGCCAAAACGATATCATCCAATTTCCACCTGATCAGCGCGCCCCGTACTGCACTCTGAGTTTTCATAATACTTTCCACCTCATATTCCAAGTCATCCAAAAAGCGGCGACGTCGCAATCGATGTAGGAAGCCACGGACGTGCGCCTGAACCAGTATAACACTATCGACTTCGTCTTCTAGGGCACCCAATAGATCTTGGAGCTCCCATCGCAGTAATGCAGCCCTGCAGTTTGCCTGAAGCTCTGTGATACCCCCAACTGCAGCATTGAGCTTTTGGAGGGTCTCATCGTATGCCCTTCGGACCAAGACACCCTGGGCACAAGCTTGTAGGTCGACAATGTCATCTTCCGCTTCCGCCAGGCAAACCAGTTTCCACCGGTAGTCCCACCGCACAAGGACTCCACACGCTGCAGCTTGCAACTCCACCCAATGATCTGTGTTGGCCGCTAATGCTTGCTTGTCTGCCGAAAAAGCCTGTCGGGTGATATATCCTCTAGCCATGGCTTGAAGAATGGGAAGTGTGTTACTGGGGTCCTTTTCTTGCTGTGCGAGAGCCTGCTTGTCCGCCGAAACAGCCCGTCGGGTGATATATCCTCTGGCCATGGCTTGAAGAATGGGAAGTGTGTTACTGGGGTCCTTTTCTTGCTGTGCGAGAGCCTGCTTGTCCGCCGAAACAGCCCGTCGGGTGATGAATCCTCTGGCCATGGCTTGAAGGATGGGGAGCGCATTATTCGGGTCTCTTTCCTGCTCTGCAAGGACGTCCTTGGTTTTCTGCATCTTCCTTCGGGCCAATATGCCACGAGCAACTGCACCTAAGTTTGTGAACGTATCATCTGCATCCTCCAAAGCCTTCGAATCACTTTGTACCCTCCTGCGCACCATCACCCCACGAATAGCACCTTGGAATCGAGTGATAGCTTCCTCCTGATTGTAAAGCTCTGCTAGAAGGTCGTCTGACTGCCACCTCACAAGAGCACCCCTCGCAAGCGCTTGAAGTCCCACCAAGTTGTCCTCGTTTTCAAAGACATCATCCATTTGGTTAGCAAGTTGCTGTCTGACGAGAAATCCACGGATGGCGGATTGAAACCCCGAAATAACCTTTTGTTCGCTCTCCAGCTGCCGACGTTGCTCTTTGTATTCATCCCGCACTTTGTTTGCCCTGATTCTGGCCTGTAACCGCGCGAAGATCAGTTGGTTCCTGTTGCAATATTTCCGCTGTTCCATATGACGCTGCCGAGCCATGTACCCCCTAGACATGGCCTGAAGATCCGTAGCCCACTTTGAAATCTCTGCTCGATATGAGAATGACATCCTAGCGAACATTCCTCTAATCCTGGCTTGAAGGTCTAGAATGTCCTCTTCCGCATCCCATAGCTCCTCCATCAATTCTCCTAGTCGTATTCTAAGCAAGGCGCCTCTGCACATGCTCTGCAATTCGAGAATATCAAGCCGTACTTCCCTTAGCTCCCTGTCGATCCTCTCCTCTTCTGTTTCTACAGGTTCTGGCTCTGGCTCGACCTCGAAATGTTTATTGACGCCTCGGAAGGATGGCAAACTGACACCTGCGATGTCGAGGCCCTTTTGGGTGTTTTGGATTTCTAGTTCAGTGAATTCGAGCTTGCCGACGAGATTTCCAATCGCATGGCTGGTGAGTCCGAGTCGAAATAGGAGAAAAGAAAGAGCATGAATACAATAGATTACTTTTGGTATATTCTTCTTGTTATACAAGTCGGTGGTCTCGAAAAAAAATATCTATCCAGGGATTAGCAATACAAGGTCAATAAACTTCTGGCAAACTACCTCTGGTAGTTCCACTTTTCGCAGGAAGCGGAAGAAGCGATCGATATTGTCGGAATGGCGAAACTGTAACTTCGGAGATTGAAATATCCGTGGGACTAGTTCCGGTGCGAATACTCTTGTCAATTTCGCAAGCGCAACACCGTCCCGCAGCGCCTCTTCTAGCTCTACGATGGGCGGAATTGGCTCCCCGATGCAATCTTCCATCCATCTACACAAAGCAATTAGTAACATAACCAGCCAGCCAGCCCTCGGGAGCCTTACTCTTTTGCTTCACCAATATGGCACAGATATTCGTACGCTTGAATGTACTGCCGCCGTTTATCCATCCATGTCATCCTCTCCCAGCTCGACATATTATCTGTTGCAGCTCGTTGAAGACGCTTCCGTCCATGCATACCGGCCACATCTTGCCCCGATTCTATTCCGAATTCTTCTGCTGAACCCTCGCGTGTCAACCGAGATAGTGTCCGGAAGTGGGATACACTGCTATTGCGCAAGTGATTAATGTCATCTTTCTTTAGTGATGATGTGCCGACAATTGCAGAGTTGCGGTTCGCCGAATTGTACGGTGAAAGTGGTGGCTGGGGGCGGGCGGAGGAAGGTGATCCACCCGGCGAAACTGACGGCACACTAGCACCTCGGGTATGCCGCGGTCCTAATGGGAGTGGGGAACTGTTTCGCGGAGGAGTTGTGGGCCGTGATAATGACAGGTCATTGTTGGATACGTTCGCGGTATATGCGGATAGCATTGGCGATGCCCGTCCACCGACCGATGCTGTGTGCTTATGGCTCCCGCCTGACCTGCTCTCTAGGGTGCTGAATCTGGACGAGATCGAGGAAGTAGAAGTCACAGTCGTCGAGCGAGACGAGGGGAATGAATAGGTCGATAAACTGTTGAGAGATGACGTCGATGCTGTAGAAGCTTGCCGTCTGTGAGGGGCCGAAGGAGGATAGATGGACATGGCATGCACTGGGGGCGATTAAGCGGAGCAATTAAATTCTGCCCACTCAATCAGCGACGCCGGGGAAGGTTGCAACTCGACTCGAAGTGCGATGCTTTGGTTATGTTGATAGTTATCGGGTGGATCGTAAACAAGAGCCGCCAGCGGACTACCGAATGAGCGAGGGCGGGAATGATGCTGGCAACCACTTAGTTGAGTTTTCGAACAATTGAGGGCGGAGCGCATATAGAGAAAGTGAGTCTTACCGGCGTCGTCGTCGTGGTGTCTAGGGCTATGTTGATGAAGTTCCCGGCTAAGTTCGAGGTCGTCGGGGGTGGGAGGAGGGGAGGTGGTGGAGGGGAGATTGCGAGACAAGGCCGGAGCTTTGACTCTAGCGAAAGTTGTGTGGATTGCGTAGGATGCAGATCAATGAGGCTTGGGTTATGCACAGCATCAGTTGTGTTTACTCGTTTACCAACACAGCCAATCCAGTATCCACGACAACCGCTGCCCAGCGTCAAGCTTCCTATCCGAGCGACTACATCTGACGACAACACACCTCAGCTAGCCGAGATGTAGATCGCGTCAAACTGCTGCGCGAGCCCGAGGGTTCCCGGGGGGACTAGAAGTCTGAGGAAGTCAGAGGAGAGCAGGCAAAGAGATATATCAAACAAGTGAACTGTAGTTTCCACCCGCCATTGTTGACAGCACTCTAGGGAGCCAGTGTTCAGTTCACTGTGCTGAGGAGTATAAACAAGGCATGGCAGCACCTGTCAATTCAATATACTATCCCGTTGCTGAAGCACCCCAACTTTTCTTTTCGGTGCAGTGCCTTAAACCTTTTGTACGTTACTAGATCTGTTCATCCTCACACTAATTACTCTACCCACACTAGGGGAGCTAATCTAGGGTACTAAGTGTTAGTTATAGGAGCGACAGCTGAGGTTGACCGTCTGAAGATACCCCGGTATCGAACAAATCTCGTCTCATCATTCATAAACCATACAAAAACGCAAACGAATGAAAGAAAAAAAGCTGTGACATGTCGCCGAACACCATCCCTCCATTACACATCACTCGTCTAGTGTAGACGAGTGAAGAAAGTGAGCGAACGCTTGGCATTTTCGCGACTCACGGGCAACGTTTGAAAGTCAATTCCTCAACATAACATAGTTCAATTTGATTAAGAATGAAATAACAAGTAGTATACATATATAAGATCCTCTACCATCATGTAGGACTACCATTGTTGTCAAGCAGGGGACAGACTCTCTTAGGCATGCCATCTATCCGCCAGTAAATACACCTTCCCAGCTACTCCTCCCACAACCGTTGTGACAACAATAACTTCCTCATGCACATGAGGTTGTTGTTTAGAGTCTAGCATTACTTTTCTGAAGCGTGATTTCCACATAGACCATACATTGATGATTGTGTTCTAGTCATTGACAATGTGATGAATGGCAGCTTTGCCCACCCTAGTTTTCTGTTGCATTTTGTGAAAGGAATAACCTACAGACTTTAGCTGAATAACACAAATGGGTTCTTCGTATGTTGACTCCCTTCTCCTACCATCAAGACCGATAGGCATGACTGTGTGGAGTGGGAGCTTGGGAATGTGTTGCGCGATGTGAAACTAGCGCGGGTTCGCTCACTTTCTTCACTCGTCTGAGTGCATACAACAGCGTGTTACGATATGGAAGTTAGGGAGAACCGTGTGCGTATATTCTATGGTACAGAGAAGAGAGAAGGAGAAAGACTCGAGATATATACAAGAGGCATCAGCCCCTGCAGCAGCACCGTGTATCAGACCTGTAACATGTCTCCGGCACATGTACACCAGTAACACAGCGTGTTACGATATGGGGAGAGCCGTGTGCGTGTATAGGCTTAAGGTACAGAGAAAAGAGAAGGAGAAAGACTCGAGATATATACAGGAGGCATCAGCCCCGGCTACAGCGAAAGTGCAAATCGACTATAGACTGCGCTACACCCAGCTCACAACAAGCTTCCCGTGGACCCCTGCGCAACGCGTAGTCTATAGTCGTCCATAGTCGTTCCATAGACATCTGCATGTGGGCCTATGGAATTATGTATGGCTGGCAGTCAATGGACCTATGCCAGTCTTTACTACTGAGAGGCTTTCGCTGGTACTATACACACTAATGCACTATGGATGCAATTATTGAGAGCACGCTTGAGAGCCAAATTGAGATCCCGCTTGAGTGAGCATTTTAGGGTGAATAGCTTTTTTCCGCGAGAAGCTTTGAGCCGCCAGTGATGAAAGCTTTAGGCCGATGTGGAAGCTTTGACGTAGCCAGCCTACTTGTCTAAGTGCTCCTACCTCTGGCCGGTGACTATCACCGTCACTGCCACCATCATTATCACCATCACCATCACACTGAAAGAGAATGAGCAGCCTTGGACCGAATGTGTGCGTATACATATGTCCAAAATCGATGAGAAGTGGGCTGCAGATTCCGCTGGAAAACCGAGTCGGAGATCTGCTCTTCCTAAGATCTATTTGTTCACTATTACCGAAGGAAGGATGACTAAAATTATCAACACCATGGCCGTGAGACATCGTGAGATCCCATCAGAGTGCTGGCATCTCAACACACCAATTGCTTGACTCTATGCTCCTAGATACACTTTATTAAGCGCTTTTAAGTGTACTCAATTCTGGGCGCCTAGGTGCGCTTGATTGCACGCTCCTAAGCAGACTTTCTAACAGTTTTAGTGGTATACTGGTTCCCGACAGTAAACCAGTGCAAAGACAGTTAGTTCTTGGCAGTGCAGTGCAGTTTATAAGGCATCGCAGTTCAGTGGAGTGCAGTTTGACATTTGAAAATAAACCAGTACACCAATAGTTATAAGGTGTAAGCATATATAAATCATTCGCGGGGAAAAGTGTGTAATCTACCATGTTGAGTGAGAGATTGTGTACACGTGACAGTCAATAACTACTGAAGTAGGTATTAAGCAGTTTGTACTGGCTCAATCCAGTTAAACAGTTCAAACTGGTTTCCAAACTGGTTTGCTAAGCTGGTTCTGCATGCAGTGCAGTTTCAATTCTTAAATAGTTAGTATAGAAAATATAGTGCAGTTCGATGCCTATTTCCCAACCAGTTTCCACCGTTGGAAGGTCTGCTCCCAAGTACACTCATTTCCATACTTCCGGCTGCTCTTGGGAGCACAGAGTCGAGTGCACCAGGGAGCCCGGAATTGAGTACACTTGAAAGCGTGTAATTAAGTGCACTAGGGAGCGTGTAATTAAGTGTATTTGGGAGTATGGAGTTGTGCGCACTTTATAGCCTGCCTCGCGTACTCACACTTCATAGTCATTCCGTGCAATTGATATCATACTGTCCGCGTCCACACGCAGGTTCATAGGACTTCATAGTGCCACGCGTCAAATATCCTATGGAATACCGCCTGAAAAACAGCTTCTCTATGGGCTGCGCATCACGCAAGGTCATTTTTCCCGGTATACGTCTAACTGAGCGGCTGCGCCTTCTTTTTCTTCTTCTTGGTCCCGCCTTTCTGGAAATTCCTCCAACTACTGATCCCATTATCTCTCGTATTCTCCCAAGTGACATCATTCTCGCGTTTGCGCTTTTTCTCTTTGATCTCCATTTCCGCCTTCCTCTGTTCCCTGCCCTCTTCGGTGAGCTGCGCCTTCAGCTGCTTTCGCCGCCGAAGCTCATTATTGATTAGAACCTTGTGGGTCTTTTCGCGTCAATCCATGGCAAATTCGGGGGTCTTGAGCTCCGGATCGTCGACGGTCTATTTGCGCTTGTGGATCAGTAGCATGCGCACGTCGGCGATGGCCTCATCGAGCCACCCGCGCTTTTTATCATCCGAAAGCTCCACTTGCACTTTCTGGAGTCCGTCGAAGGCGTCGGGCGCTTGGAGGTTCTTCATCTTGTCCGGATAGATTAGAAGTGCTTCTTGCGGAATTGCACTTTGATGTCGGATTCCGGGGCACCCGGTTGGAGGTCGAGGATAGCGTAGCTGCATATGTAGCGTGTCAGTACGTTGGGTAGAGTGCTAGGGCGAAGGGGGCTCATGTATCGAACTTGAAGGCAGTCAGGATACCTGTTGAGCGGGACGTTAGTTTCTGAAGATTATTGTGTAACGAGAAGATACGGAGTGGGTGTACGTTGAATTTCGGCATTCTGGAGAGTTGACTTTACTAAGTCGGAGTTCAAGGAGAGAAGCAGAGATAGACTTACATTTGTATACTCACTGGCTTCCCGATCGAAGTCGGCGAGAATGTCCTTGTCATCTCGGTCAGTAGCCATGAGTCCGTTTGTATGGTGTTTTGACCTTTGTCGTCAAGTGTCCGTCTTGCAAAAGGGGAGGCAATAGTGGGTGATGGGGAGTGGTTAGAGAAGGGAAGTGAAGATGGATGTCGTAGAGAGAAGGCTGTTAGTTGATCCTTGCACGATCGTCTTGGCGACAGTACACCTCTCCTGCGTCGAACGGTTGCCAAGCCACATTACTGCCAGTCACCTGAAACAAAAAAGTTGGCTTGTTGCGGAAGTTTTTTCTCCTTGCCCCGCCAAGACACCGCTAAGACACCGCTAAGAAGCCCCCACCAAGCCCTGGATGAGATAAATTGACTCGCAGCTGCCCCTTCTTTCTTCTTTTCTCTTGCTTGGACCGGTCATTACCCGTTTCCCTTGTCCTTGAATCCACTTTTCCTGGAGTTGAGTCAAGTATCTCTCTTCACACCTGCTGCCATACTTTACAAGATGCCTATCTCTGCTACTAACGGCGACTCCTCCGTCGGTGTGCTGGACTACCGGTCTGCCGTCGACGTCCTCCAAAAAGATTACAATCGGGACGGCTTAGATGTCAAGTCTCTTTTGGATTCTGAGAAGCGAGGAGGCCTGACGTGAGTTAAATGAACTGCGCCCTCTTCTGCCATCTGATCTAACACCCCCGACAGATACAATGACTTCCTCGTCCTGCCTGGTTACGTCGGTTTCCCGGCTCACGAGGTTACTCTCGACTCCAAAATCACCAAGCGCATCGCATTGAAACTGCCTCTGGTGTCTTCTCCCATGGACACTGTCACGGAGACCGACATGGCTATCTTCATGGCTCTCCTCGGAGGCGTTGGCGTTATTCATCACAACTGCAGCGCCGACGAGCAGGCCGAGATGGTGCGCAAGGTCAAGAAGTACGAGAATGGTTTCATCCTCGATCCCGTTGTCATGAGCCCCAAACACACCGTAGGAGATGTTCGCAAGGTCAAGGAGGAGCATGGTTTTGCTGGTATCCCCATAACAGGTAAGACCTCCTATTTGTATGTTTTCGTTGTATTTAAGCTGCTTTTTGGAGCGATGATGAAGTCATAAATACTTTCGTTCCACTGAAACCCTATGTGGATACTTATTTTGTTTTAAGACGGAACTGAGCTCCTTTCAACATTTACTTTCTCGACGACAATTATCTATAGCACTTGTATGCTAACTTAATAATCTAAAGAGGATGGTCACTTGCACTCCAAGCTCGTTGGTATTGTCACGATGCGCGACTTCCAGTTCCTTAACGACAACTCCACCCCTCTCTCCGAGGTTATGACCACCGATCTTATCACCGCACCGGAAGGCATCACCCTGAAGGAGGCCAACAAACTCCTTCGCTCCTCTAAGAAGGGGAAGCTTCCCATCGTTGACAAGAACGGCAATCTCACCGCTCTCCTTTCTCGTTCCGATCTCATGAAGAACCTCCACTTCCCTCTCGCCTCCAAGCTTCCCGACAGCAAGCAGCTTATCTGCGCCGCTGCTATTGGTACCCGCGAGGATGACAAGGAGCGCCTGCGCAAGCTTGTTGATGCCGGTCTCGATATTGTTATCATGGATTCCTCCCAGGGTAACTCTACCTACCAGGCTGAGATGCTCAAGTGGATCAAGAAGGCCTTCCCACAAATCGACGTCATTGCTGGTAACGTTGTCACCCGCGAGCAGGCCGCCAACCTCATCGCCGCTGGCGCTGACGGTCTGAGAATCGGCATGGGGTCTGGTTCCGCTTGCATCACCCAGGAGGTTATGGCCGTTGGTCGTCCTCAGGCTACTGCCGTCTACTCTATCTGCGAATTCGCCAACCGTTTTGGTGTCCCCTGCATTGCCGACGGCGGTGTTCAGAACGTTGGCCATATTGTCAAGGCCGTTGCACTAGGTGCATCCACCGTCATGATGGGCGGTCTTCTCGCCGGAACTACTGAGAGTCCCGGAAAGTATTTCCTCAGCGCGGAAGGAAAGCTCGTCAAGGCATACCGAGGGATGGGATCCATTGACGCCATGGAGAGCCAGAAGAGCTCCGACAACGCCGCTACCGGACGCTACTTCTCAGAGGGCGACAAGGTTCGGGTCGCACAGGGTGTCAGTGGATCCGTCCTCGACCGCGGCTCTGTTACGAAGTTTGTGCCGTACCTGCAGGCTGGGCTACAGCACTCGCTCCAGGATATCGGAGTAACTTCCATCACAGAGCTACAGAAGGGTGTTGCAGAGGGTACTGTCCGCTTCGAGGTTAGAACTGTATCCGCCCAGGCTGAGGGTAATGTCCACGGCCTCCACGAGTTCAACAAGAAGCTTTACGCGTAAATGCGGAAAGTTTTAAGTTGGAGTTGGGTTCGGTGTTGAACGGGGCGGGTTTTTTGTGTGGTATATATATATCTTTGGCGCAGTTGGGTTGGGCAAGGGTAACTGGAAAACGGGTGAACAAAAGTTAGGGTTTGATCTTTTTTTCGTTATAGTACCTGTATTCTACTACACCTGTTGGTGTAACCCCTGGCAATTGGGAACGTGAACAAGAATAAAAAAACTTGTTAGAAGAACTGAGTATGCATTTTTATGAGTGATAATGAAATCTAAATCATTTTACTTCTATAGTGCTCGTTGATTCTGTGGATGTTGATATGATTCCAATAGAGAAGTCTCATCACGACAAAGTTGGTGTTGAGAACACAAAAATAGCTATGATGCTCGGCTCTTTTCCATCGTATCCGCGACCATCAGAGTTGGATGGTTGGCGGGACTGCAGCTGCTTCTGCGAGATGACGAGATGCGATGGTGGTTCGATTTATTATTCGCTTAGAAATCTAATAAAAGACGCCCCGCATTTCTGTGCTACATCTCATCTCAAGGCTGAACTCATCATCTGCAACATCCGCTATACACACCAACCGCTACCTTCATACTCAAAACAAACACGATGCGGTTAATAAGGCGCAACCTCGAGAAGGACAGCTCAGGCTCCATCACCCTCTACCCCGAAGAGCCCGAAGACATGGTTCGCTGCCCTCCTCACCCCACACCCCTCTACTAACAGCTCAGTGGCACGCCTATAACCTGATCCTCCCCAACGACGTTCTCCGCGCCTCCGCCCTCCGCAAAGTAACCCACTTGACGACCACTGGCTCAACCGCCTCGCAGCGCGTCCACACCGTCCTCTCGATCACTGTCGACAAGATCGACTTCGACCCGCAAGAGAGCGCGCTACACATTTCTGGGCGGGTATGCGAAGAAAACAAGTTCGTAGCCGTCGGGGCACATCACACACTCGATCTCGAACTGCACCGGAACTTCTCGCTGTTCAAATCGGAATGGGACTCCGTGGCGCTACAGACCATCCAGGAGGCGTGTCACCCTGGCGAGAAAGCGGAGATCGCGGCTATCACCCTGCACGACGGCCTCGCGTGTATCTGCGCTGTTGGCGAACATGTCACTGTCTTACGCCAGCGCATCGAGGTGCCGATTCCGAGGAAGAGAGGAGGCAATATTGAGGCACATGAGAAGGGGCTTGAGAAGTTCTATGCTGCTGTCACTGAGGCGTTTTTGCGACTATTTGATGTTGAGAAGTTGAAGGCGGTGCTACTGGGTTCCCCGGGGTTTTATGCACAGAAGCTGAGAGACTATATCTTTGCCTACGCAGAGAAGAGCGAGAACAAACCGCTGTTGAGAGCGAAGCCAAAGTTTATTGTCGAGCATACGAGTAGTGGACATAAGCATGCGCTCAATGAGGCGCTGTTGAGTCCCGCGGTAAAAGCGAAGTTAGCGGATACGAGGTTTGCGAAGGAGACGGAGGCGGTGGAGAAGTTTTTTAAGATGATACATACGGAGGAGGAGAGGGCGTGGTATGGGGGGAAGGAAGTGGCTAAGGCGGTAGAGAAAGGTGCCGTGGGCACGTTGCTGGTGAGTGATAGCTTGTTCCGCAGCCAGAGTATAAGCGAACGGAAGAAATGGGTGGGGATCAAGGAGGAGGTGGAGCGCCAGGGAGGCGAGGTCATGGTGTTGAGTAGCATCCACGAGAGCGGGGTGCGGCTGGATGCATTAGGCGGTGTAGCGGCGATCCTGACGTATCCGCTGGCAGATCTGGATGAAGATAGCGACAGGGAGGAAAATGATTGAGCAATTGACACCGAACGCCGCCGTGATATTATACAAGAAACCGTACAGTATGATACAACCGCCTTGCTTCGTGCCTAGACTCGAATGATAGCCATCCGCTCTCCACTCTTCGTTCGAGCTAGTGAGCAGGTAATCAGAGTCTGGGGACGAGACAAACAACATCCTGCTTCTGTAACCGAGCCTCTCCTCCGACTAACCCTCCCTCCCCGCTGGCACCCCCGTAGCTTCAATCTCCTCCACCTGTCGCTCTCTCCCAAGCCCAAGGTATTCAAACACTCACCCACCCACCCTACCCTTTCATACACCGTACCGCATCCTGGGCCAACCCAAAGCCAAGCCCAATTATCAACCCCTTCTTCGCCGTCCTAACCGCAAGCCCGTAACTCAGCCGATCTGTCCGCCACATTAGCCCCTCCTCCTCTCTTTCAAGCGCCAGCGAAGCCCCTTCTGCCCCGATCATCAGCGAGTTACTCACGCCAAAGACTAAACCCTCCACTCAACCCCAATCCGGCGACGACCGTCCCCAGCGCATCGACCCTCCCACGCAATCGATCCACAGCATCCTCGAATATGACGAACATGGCAACCCATGCGGCCACCCTCGCCCCCATCTGCATGCCCGAAACCATGCCCCCGTACATAGTCCGGTAGTTCTTGGTTTTGTGGTAAAAATACCATCCCTTCGTCGTCGTTGGCTGGCGGTGCGTGTTTTCGGCTCGAAACACGAGCGCTGCTCGGTGGCCCCCGAGTGTACCCCCAAGTGCGCCACCGACAAGGAAGCTGGTTCCTGAGAGGGTGAGGAGGCGGAAGGGGAAGGGGAGGGAGAGACGCGGGGTGGAGGAGGGCAGTGACATCGTGGTTGGGGAGGAGAGCTGTCTACAAGGGTTCTAAGGCTAGAGGGAAGGTCGGGTGTGAAAGTGAGAGGATTACCCGGTGGAATAGAATCCTAGCCCACAGAGGGCGAGTGAGAATGCACATGGGAACTGGTATGTGAGTTAAACCTCGACTTTTTGTGATTGCCGTGCTGTGTTTCCGAGCTTTGAGATGATAGGTCAAATAAGCATCTCACGACAGCATCTCACCCCAAATGAGCCTAGGCACAAGGTTAAGATTTGTAGCTCCCCAAGTAGAGTTCATCTTCCTTCTACAACACTTTGTATCGACCTAAGCGCTTTATCGATCTATTGTCATTGCATCCATGCCCCTCTATTCTCCCGCGTCGTACGTCTTCCATCTACTGGTTCCGTTTTACCGACAATGTCACACAATGACACCTTACACCTGCAGGCCTACTTGGGTTACAATATTCCTCCCCACCCATAAATGGGCACAGAAAACTGCTCCTGGGTTCTATAAATAGCCACGTCTCCCGCCTCCGCATAGGCCATCCGAAACAACAGCACTTACTCTAGTTCCCTTGGTCCTTTTCACTCTTCCACACTTTTATAGATCCGTAGCAAGAATCCTAGAGCAAAAGAGCGTACTGGTACTAAAGTACTTATGTCCATCAGATTCCTACTCATGGACAACTATGAGTCACACTTTTTATTGCTGTTCTGGGTATGCGTACATTACTCGGGACCCAAAGAGAAAGATACCAGGGTTACAGCGTATGAAAGATGGAATTGCCGCTCAATGAATAATTTAGGCATAGTGAAGGCCAGGCGGTTGGCAAAAAGCATGATCTTCTGAACGATGTACGTTCCGATTTTACAGAGTATAACTTGCCCCTGGTTCCATGGATCAACAGGTTAACAAGGGAAGTATTTCTGGGCGACTTCTGATGGAGTGAAGAAGATCGTAAATACTTTGTAAGACCGAATGAAAGATGTGCTGAGTTGTGCAACGGAAGATTGAGGTCAGAACTGGAGCCTGGGCCAAACTTCGGGAGCCCCCAATAGTCACTTTGAAAGAACTTGAAATAAGCTCCAAAGCACGCGGCTGTGACAGCTGTCAAATCTTGTCGCTACGCTAATATCCCTGTACTTGTAGGTGCTAGTGTCGTGACTGCATGTGCATGTGTTCCCCACACCTCTAAGCCGTATAAACAGCCTCACTTTGTAGTCTTTCCCTGCAGATGTGTTCAATCATTCTCCAGTACACAATAACTTACCGTGCGCCTGATAGTCGAATGACTCTATTACCTCGGCCGAGGCACTCATGAAGTGGTAGTATAGTGCAGAATGGTAGAACGCCTCTCAAAATAGGAACCTGTTTCCAACATGACTTGCAAGGTTGGCAGACGGCCCCGCCTTGCATTCCATTGCGAAAGACTGCCTTTCCTACTGTAAGAACTATTAATCTCAGCAATAACCATAACTTTTGATGCCAGATGAGAAATTTGTTACACTCTTCAGGGCAACGTGCTATCCGTCTGCAAGCTTGCCGTAAAACACTGTCTAATCCTTCACTCAGTTCGATGTTATTCGGCGTGACGCGAAGTACAGGCAGATTAGAAATTGGTGAGGAAGTACGGGAAGGTGAATTTGGGGGTCTACATTATGTAGAGATGAGAATGAGAACATAGCTAAATAGACCCAACCATCACCAGGATGGTCCGGTCCACGCCCGAGATTTCGGCGAATATATCTAGCACGGTTGTCGTTGGGCTGTTGGTGATTTCATCTTTCAAAGACATCGGCCACTTGTTGCTGCAAAGCAAGTAGTATTGAATCTATTCTGATCTCAAACCTATTGGTACTGAATGTGAGCAGTTTGCATAACTGTAGCAAGCCATCATCCTTTGATGGCGTACGCAGATAGGGCAAGTCTTGCGTACTTCTGAATGCTTTGCGGACTAGTTCTCTTAGGTTGTGGCTCGGGAATTCGTCAGAGCTAGATTTATCTTGAGGGTGGCTGCTGTTGATAGGTGGACAGGTAGAGACCAAGAGGACTGTAGGATTTCCTTTGGGCGCAAGAACCTGCAGAATTGATAGTATGGACGCAGGCACATGCCTCACCGTTAGATAGGACATGTCTACATACCGTAACCACATGTTTCCCAGGAAAATGGGATGTCGGCTACAAAGTAGCTTGGTTTTGTGAGAATTGGCGGAGAAATGAAATTGCAGTCGTATGTACTCTACAGTGGTCGGTAAGATGAATCAGAAACAAAGGTGCGAAACCAAGGCATCGAAATGGGTATACCCGTTCAAGAGCGCGAGATCTCTAGCAGACCTCTCGCAACCAATGACATTCTCGAATCTTAGGCAAACTTTTGTTTTCCGATTCATCTTACCGACCACTTGTACTCGGGTAGGGGAGCAGAAATCGGAAAGGATCTAGAACGGAAATTTAGGCTGGTCAAAATAATCCAACTTAGGGGAATGAGCGCGATTGCGATTGGCTGAAGTTACGGGGTTGTATGAAGCTTTGGCCAACCAACCAACCAACAACCTCGTAGTTTCCATGCTTTTGTTTCCCAGCACTTCGCCGCGCGTAGTTTTGTTTCCATACCCCAGTACTCTACTCGAGGAGAACCGCTGCCGCAGAGCAAGGTACAACACTAGTGGGGGCCAGCTCAGCCGCAAAAGGAAAGGCTACTTTTACGTAGTGGGTTTGATTAGTCCGCGTTTGTGATGTATGGACTAGCAGTTGAGCTCGTTTAAAGAAGCGCATATGCTATCTCTTGGAAAGCGGCCGAATACGTTGCACTAAGTTCAATCTAAGGGTTTTGGGTCCGCAATTTGATTGGATGAATGTGACCTCAACTCAGAGTGATGTAAGTACCGCCAACTGAAGCTCAATGGCTGCTATCCGTATGGACACAACCCATGCACTTAGTATCACTCGGCCCTCTAGGTTCTCACCAATGATCGGGCAACGTATTCGCCTCTTTCGCCCTCCATGGAGTACCATAACTATTATGGCACGGGTCACAGAATCTACTGAATATAGTGAAGCCTCTGATTCATTTACATTTGAAGGGTTAACTGAATAGTGAATTAATTAATATAAGGGCCACTTGGCCACTCAGACAATATATGATAAGAGAAAAAAACGGATATATTGAGCAATACAGCGCATAGGTCAAGAGCATCCAGGCCGCCGATCTCAAACAACGACCGATATGATAACTTGAAGTCTAACACCACGGGACACCACCTGTAAATGTTAGTCATGACCATAGAGTATGCCAGATTCGCTAGAGCTGGAATAACCTACTCTCGCAGGTGGGTGAGCCTCTGGTGTAATAGGACGACACCCAGCAACCCCAACCGGGAACCCAATCCCATACCCTGCCCACATTGTTAGGTCATATCAATATACCAATGTCAGAACGCAACTTACGGGTCGCCATTAACGATCTTGCCGTTCTTCTTGCAATTCACTCCAAAGAGGCTGTTACTACTTTTTATCTCGGTTGCTATATCGTATTGGGTTCCGGGCCCATAGCGGCATTTGACGGGGCCATCCATCATGCTAACCCAGCACCATTTGTCGCGCTTATACAAGGAATTCGAATTTGCCTCCGGTAAGGCAATTGGGTTGGCATCAGCGGCCGGCTGGGCCTCAGCAACGGCAACAGGGCTGGCCTGAGCAAGGAAGGGAAGAACAGCCACAACAAGAGCTAGATTAAGCTTCATTTTTGCAAAAGAATAGATAAGAGTGAGTGGTTGTTTCGAGGAACGACTTGTAAATCGAGAAGAGACTGAGATTGTTTGTGAAGTTGAACTGAGTTGCTGATGTTCACGCAAAACACGGGGGAGGACGATGATACTTATACTCACTTCTACAGCAACTTATCACCTATACGCTCAGGTTTTGGGAAATTAGTTGTATTGCTCTATTCTAGCAATTGACCTCATCGATCAACTGAAGTAACCAATAAAACAGGCTCTGCTTGGCCACAGATCGTGGTGTGAACTTTGAGTTGGCCAATCAAGGATGCTCCCATTTACTACCCGAATAATGCAACCAATTTCCCAAAACCCAAGAATGCTGACTGCTACGGATTGTCCTGTCCTACTCACGATCATGATGTTCCAGCCTTACTTCCAGAAATCTCTAAGAATAACCAACAAATCAGCTGCTCAGCACCTCTCTTTCATTCGACGTCATCACGGATAGAGCACTCCGTCACTCCTCTGTTACTGTAGGATCTGGCTACAACGTTACGCAAAAGCCGAATACGATCAGATTATACGGTCATGCGATATCTTCCTATAGTGTGGTTCCTCTGCTTCGCCTGAGGCTCTGGTCGGTAATAGGTTCTGGATCAGTCAATAGATCCTGAGAGTGTCTTGGGAAGAACTGGTCTAATTGTCTCGTTCCCAGCCTGCGCAATAAATTTCGACCAACGGAGCTTGCGAGCGAGGCTAGAAACCTGGGCACGAGACAACTTGTCTTAGGATTTCGCTTCGGTCATACAGCGTAACCACTAAAACGTTGTCTCGCACCTAAACTCCGGCGATATTGCCACTCGTAGATCGTCCGTCGATAAACGGGGTATGGGTGGTAACACCACTAGAATCTAGGTACTAGACAACTTAAAACGTGCATTTAGGCCACAAAGTGGCCTATGTCAATAGCCGAGATTAGGTGCTTAAAACACAGCGTGTAGAGATTTAAGGCAACAAAAGTGGCTCAACCTTTACACACGAGGGATATATCATCTTCATTTCCTTCAGCTAGTCTTAGTATCAGTATCACATGTATGCTCCATATGGGCGATTTGAACTCTCATGTATCAACTAATGTATGCACTTTTATTTTGGAATGGCGGTAACTAGCGTAAGCAAAGATTAAAACACAGCAGAGTCGTACGCACAGTTATCATTCGTCACACACTTCCTCGCTGTTACTTGTATATCGGAAGCATGTGCGTTTGTCTATTGCCTAGAAAAAAGAACGCTCGACATACAAGATGTTATGTCGTTGTGATGGCGTTGATATAAAGTTAGCCTAGGGCCGTGGAGGCTCTAGCAGGATGAACGCTGTTCATTGGTCATATAGTTATTAGTATCACGTGCTGATGAGGGTCAAATGCCTTACCAGCTGCACAATACCAGTCAACGTGGTATCACAGAATGGAAGAAAGAAATGCCAAGTACTGAACAAAATGACTCATACCCCTTCAGCTATAGTCAGTGTCGTCTACTCGAAATGAGGATGTTACTCCTGGCTCTGAACGTGGGCCCAACCATGAGACGTACAATTACTGCTCTGCTTTCACATCTTGGGGATTGACGATCCTGCTCAAAATAGAGCCAAGTTCTTCGTTCACGGGACATTTCTACACTGTTGAGGGATCTATCCTTGTCAATTTTCTCGTTCCCGTTACTATCTTGGTTGCTTTCGTGCCTCACTCCTCCGAGCTTGCGAGGATACAGCGGCCCAACGAAGTCGCGCCCACCTCTCACCGACGGCCGGGTACGGGACAAGGCACAATGCTACACACCACGTGCTTCACCCGGCAGAGTCTACCTGTACTCTACAACGGAGGGTTCAAAATGCTGATTCGCTACCCCGGCGTGATGGAAAAGTATCCGAAACTGGCTTCCTGGGCGTTAGATTCTGGCTCCCTTGACATCAAGTACTAGTTCTGATTCTGCCATAACAGACTTACCTACTTAAGTAAGCACCTAGGTAGTTATATCGTCACTTTCAATCTTCCTTGTTGCATGATTGGTTCGGCGCCTTGCAAGCTGTCTCACCACATTATTTGCAGATATGAGTTCCGGTCACCAATTGTAGTACAACGCATTCCTAGCGCACCTCGTTGCGCAGCATTTGCTACCCCGCTTGCAGCCGCTGAACTTGTGTTCCCATCACCCCGCACTTTCCCAATATTTCGACACAGCAGCACATTCAATTACAAGGTACAGCAAGCCATGTCGTTCGGGTTCAGTATCGGAGATTTTATAGCCGTAGGCGAGCTCGCCTGGAAGCTTCACCGCCAATGCTACCTTGTCGCTCGAAATGCACCGCAAGAGTTCCAAATACTCACGAAAGAGCTCGGAACGTTGCATACAACAATACAAATCCTTCGCGAGGAAGTCGCAGACCCCGCTTCCGTTCTGGTGAAATCTGGAGATGACCGGATTCGAATGGTCAATGAAATGATCGACCGCGTGAAAGATACATTGATGGCCATGGAGAAATTCGCGGCGAAATACGAAAAACTGTTGGATAAAGACCGTTCCGTTTGGAAGCAGAGATGGGATAAATTTAAGTGGTCCACGGAAGCATCGGAGCTGGATGGGCTGAGAAACAAGGTAGCCTTATGTGCCATACTATGTATGCGGACAAGCTAACTTGCCGCAGCTTATCTATCATAACGGAGTTCTGAGCCTATTGCTCACTTCTGCCGGGAAGTATGACACCAACAATCACATACTGATATCCAACACGCTGACGATTATAGTTCCTCCCTTCAACGGCTGGAGAGCACTTCACAAAAGATCGAAAGCGGCGTCAACGAGATTAAAGTCTTTCTTCGAAGATCTGGGACTGGGGATCTCTCGTCGGCACCCATAGTTACAGCCTCAGTTGGAGATAATCTGTTCAAGATTTCCTTCAGTCAGATCCTGTGAGTTGAATCATAGCTCGGCAGATTATATACCTTTACCTAATGAAATTAGCATGAGAAACGCAGAAATTACCTCTAAGTGGACGTCGATTGGGATTGAGGACTGGTTTCGCGCAGGACGCTGGTGGCTACTGAAGGTATATATACTATTTACGGCTTTTGTGATAAATACGCTCCTGGCTAGGAAATTTATATGGCTGACATATGTAGTCTCAAATGGAACTTCATTCCTCGGACACAGTATCAAGGCAAGGGTATCTGAACCTTGTAAAAGCAAGTTGGATTCTAGTCGATATTGTCATGCGGCATCCACAGCTTAGTTTTCTGGACTCTATCGTACATCTCGAAGTGAGGTTATTGACAGAGGTACGCATTGCGGATAGTATCTCAGATCCCTATTGAAGCGATAAATAACTCCCAGGCAGGCTATAACGGAGGAGTTTCAACGCTTAGGGAACCTCAGACTACAGCTTCCTAGTCTCGATGATCTCGACAGTAATAGTGACGACTTGCGGATTTGGGAGGCGCAAGTTAAAGGTCCTTCTTTCCAACCGGGCGGCAAATCCAAGACTCAAAAGGGTTCCTGGGTGGTAGAGGACGAGCACATACATTTTCAAAAGTATGCCCTCTAACCACCTATCTTGTTGGAGCCTTACTGACAAGATATCTCAGATTCGCTCAATATCGACAAGACCATCAGCTGGTACCATGTCTAGTACTCTTCCTCACCCACAAAAACCATAAACGAGCCCGGTTGGTGGTATATGATCAGAGCTGGATCACATTAGCAGAATTTCAAGGTACTTTTATGTGCTTGCGGTACTGGCAGATCTAAGCTGATTTAGTCCAACAGCGGAAACCTTCAACCGCAGCTACCTACTGCGCCATGAGTATGAACTTCCTCCATCAGTTGGTCAAAGGATAGTGCTACCTCATGTTGATGGTATAGCAACTTTCTCCTAACTAAATTTATAAATGGCGCTCACAACCGTAGATGCCAGACTTCTATGTATTATTTTGGAGGCAGGCAAAGAATACATGACCTATGACAGACTCTCCAACAACCTTGAAACGTTTCATGCCTTTTGTTTGCTGATCGCAATAAAAAGAGGAGCGTCAGCTTATCTCGAGCGTTGGATTCCTGATAATGCCAATCCTTCGCTGATCGTTCCTTTACTGGCGCAAGCGGATACCTTGGCGATGCGCTTCCGTGGCCGCAGCCTTCCGAAATGGAAACAAGACCATGTTGATGATTCGGAATATGCGCTTGGGTTGATAAAGATTTTGCAAGGAAGATCGCTCGTGTTGTGGTTGGCATATAATGAATTCTATGAAGCCGCTAGTCTGTTGTTGGAAGCTAGCGACGTGCTTATACCGGATGGCGGTGATATCTTGCGGTTACTATCGCCACTCTATGCTGTAATTAATGATTGTTATCATGTTTTAAGTCTTTTGATCCAGGAGGGAATGGATCCGAATTCTCGAATTCCCTCCAGCTGGTGGACCTTGCTAAAAGTTGCTGCTTTGCATGGGAGCAGTCTGTCAGTCGAGCAACTCCTGAAAGCTGGCGCCGATGTCAATGCATTCTTAGGTAAAGACAGAGAGAGGACAGCACTCCAGGCTGCTGCCGAAGGCGGTCATCAAGCTGTTGTCGAGCAACTCCTGAAAGCTGGCGCCGATGTCAACGTACCCCCAGGTGAAGACAGAGGGAGGACAGCACTCCAGGCTGCTGCCGAAGGCGGTCATCAAGCTGTTGTCGAGCAACTCCTGAAAGCTGGCGCCGATGTCAATGGACTCCCAGGTCTTGTCGGAGGGAGGACAGCACTCCAGGCTGCTGCCGAAGGCGGTCATCAAGCTGTTGTCGAGCAACTCTTGAAAGCTGGCGCCGATGTCAATGCACCCCCAGCTGAATACACAGGGAGGACAGCACTCCAGGCTGCTGCCGAAGGCGGTCATCAAGCTGTTGTCGAGCAACTCCTGAAAGCTGGCGCCGATGTCAATGCACCCCCAGCTGAATACACAGGGAGGACAGCACTCCAGGCTGCTGCCGAAGGCGGCCATCAAGCTGTTGTCGAGCAACTCCTGAAAGCTGGCGCCGATGTCAATGCACCCCCAGGTTATGACGGAGGGAGGACAGCACTCCAGGCTGCTGCTGAAGGCGGTCATCAAGCTGTTGTCGAGCAACTCCTGAAAGCTGGCGCCGATGTCAATGCACCCCCAGGTTATAACGGAGGGAGGACAGCACTCCAGGCTGCTGCCGAAGGCAGTCATCAAGCTGTTGTCGAGCAACTCCTGAAAGCTGGCGCCGATGTCAACGCACCCCCAGGTAAATTCAAAGGGAGGACAGCACTCCAGGCTGCTGCCGAAGGCGGTCATCAAGCTGTTGTCGAGCAACTCCTGAAAGCTGGCGCCGATGTCAACGCACCCCCAAGTATTGTCAAAGGGAGGACAGCACTCCAAGCTGTTGCCGAAGGCGGTCATCAAGCTGTTGTCGAGCAACTCCTGAAAGCTGGCGCCGATGTCAATGCACCCCCAGATCTATACGATGGGAGGACAGCACTCCAGGCTGCTGCCGAAGGCGGTCATCAAGCTGTTGTCGAGCAACTCCTGAAAGCTGGCGCCGATGTCAACGCACCCCTAAGTAATGTCGGAGGGAGGACAGCACTCCAGGCTGCTGCCGAAGGCGGTCATCAAGCTGTTGTCGAGCAACTCCTGAAATCTGGTGTCGATGTAACGGGGTCTAGTGGAACGCGCGCAATCGAATTGGCGGAAGAAAATAACCACGATGTTGTGGCGGTCATTCTTCGAGCTGCAGGTGCACGCAGGTGAGCCTAACATAGTACTCAAATGCCATGCGGCGGGCCGACATCTGGCGATTTGTGATGTACCTCCTCACTACCCTGGGCCCCGACGTATCATAGCAATGCGGAATAAACGAGGCGGCCACTTGGGTTTTTTGGCATATTTTATTTCACCGTATAGTTTCTTTGCGCGAACTCAGCGATTGTTGAGAGAGGTGGGAGTGAGGATTGGAGGTAATATGTATGGTTTAATGTTGCAATTAGTTTTCTACCACTCCGCAACAGGAAGGAGGCGAATTATACTTTTGCTTATGATAAAGGTTTTGCTATTGTGGGCTGAATTATCGGATTTCCCTCTTCTGAGGCCGATGGATCACGACTAGTCACTCGTCACACTCACCGACTAGAGTGTTGCATATATGGTTTATCTCCCTGGCGTATGGCTTCAGTTGGGCTGATGCATAATCTCTCTAAGATGATGGTCATTCCAGACTCAGCTGGAGATGCCAGCTGAGTGCGCATGCATGCGTACAAGACATACAAGACATACTCCGAATACCGCGTATATAAGTTCATGAATGTACCTGTACTTGAGAATATAAGCTTCTAGCAATCAGTACATTTCAACATAGAGTGCTACGATATGGAAGGAGAGAACTGTGTGCAATACTATGGTACAGAGAGAAGAAGAGAGACTTAAGATATATAGCACAAGAGAGTGGCGACTGTTGCGCGGCCTTTTGCCACCTTTGCCACCGGATATGCAACATACAGTATTACAATATATCACTCGGCCACGGTGCAAGATACAGGGCATACGATAAGGCATAGTGTATACCGATAAGACATAGAGTATGCCGGTAGGGCATAAGGCATTATGATGGAGCACGGCACTACTGTATATCCCTGAATCACCGGTCTAAATGGCTTTTCAGAAGCTTATTTCAGCCCTACAAAGCCACCTTATCTATCTAAGTGTAATCTCGATTGGTCTTGTACTAAAATCCAACCCTCACGACCGATACATACAAGATCAGTTTACTACTGTTTCTCAGAATCATCCTATTAGTTATTGGATACAGGGCACCGCCAGAACTCCGACTCAATCATACCTTATTGTGACAATGCCATTCTCTGTTTCACCGTGAACGGGCGCCACATATTGCATTTAAGCAATTGTTGCCGGCAATCTCTATCGTGTTGTCTGACAATGTTCGATGTATTTATAGTTCTTCGGGTACTATCGACAATTTGCAAGAACAGAACGGATGTATAATAATCCTCTGGAGATACATTCAACCCAGAGAGGAACTGCTTATTCACCGTTAAGCCTTGAACTACGATGAACGCCATCACAGCGTGATATTTGCGACACAAGCAACCTTGATCAACACCTATAAAAACACATTTTCACCCAATAAAAAGATAACGCGGGGCGCATCATCCCACATGGGGATAACGCGACCCGCGTTAGAGATCCCACCCGGGATCGAACCAGAATTGCCGGAAGTAGAACCCGGAGTGTTGACCATTACACTATAGAACCCGCTTCGATGCAGGAAACCATCAACAAACCCCTGTAGTGTGAGTGATACTCTGGGACCCAAGCAACAAACCAGGGTTGACAATGCACCAGTAAGGCCGTTTTGAAGTAGTCATTGAAAGCCATCAAAGTTCTCGCATGTCAATTGTGCCGAAAGTCGATGGGATTGATGATCGATGGGAAAGAATGGGTGCCATTAATTTCGAACTCAATGAGTTGGACGACTTGTTGAGATTGGATGACAAGACATGGGCAGAAAATTGAACGCATAATCAACAGTCATTTCGCCCTGCTCCACCTCGCCTATAGCTATTGGAGACGTTGATTGGCTGTTGGGGATGTCTTTTTTGGACTCAAGGCGGCGGTGGTTGAAGAGTCTGTATTGGCTCCCCTCCTACCTCATCACGTTATCCAGCCGTTTCTAGACGTTACGGGAACCGCTTCTATAGACTAATGTTTTTGCAAATTTACCCTAACCCTAAGCCACATCCTCGCACTTAGGAAAAAACACCTACCTACTGTACCAAAAATCTCCCCTTTATTGACGCCGGATTAGTGCTGCATGAATGTTAGATTCACTATAAATGTACACATCAGTGTGACTTGTGGGGCATTTCGGAATTTGTAAGAATCTGAATTGTATTGAATGCTAGATGAATGTTACAGTAATGTAGCACTGGAGACACACTGAAATGTTCCATTGATTCTACATTGATCGCACATTTAAAACAATCTACATTGATGGAAATATGACAGTCATACTACACTAGTTGTACACCTAAATATTCCTCAATGTCTGCACATCTCCGCAGGTCCCACCATCCCCACCGCCATACTACACGTAGAGTATAAGGTGGCCACCCCGTGTACTATTTGACTACAAAAAATAAAATCATAGTAGATTGTTCTATGGCTTGAACCTGCGTACTCGAGTACAAGTACTACTTTGTAACCACTACTACATGTAGTTTATTGGCATTCTATTTAATGGTCCAGTAGTACACCATTAAATTGAATGTTTCATTAGTTGCAATGTCACATTTGGTCACATTCTGCTTTACTATGGCATTTGGAACTATTCTCATTCATCAAAATTTTCATTCACCACAATGCTACATTCACCAGATTCCGGGAGTTATGTTACACTCACAAAGTTGTTGCATTGCTGCCGCATCAACAAACGGGGGGGGGGGGGGGGGTTGTCACTGTAAGTACCTAGTTATGTACGCAGGTGGCTACAAGATCATGTGGGTGTATGGTCTGCAATGTGCACAAGCAGGATTTTTGCTAAGTACTATTTGCACCCAAAGCCTCAATCTCAGCCACTCTCTCGCTCATAACCTTATGACCGTTCTTAACCCTAAGTAACAGGCTCATGTGCCCAACAGCTCTCCTTAAGTCCACCTGGGTTTATTCGTTCAGCCGTTTGCATAGTTTAGATCTGGTCTGGTAACAATTGAAGGATGCTGCTCGGCGGTATCTAGGATTTTGTGGATATTTGTGATGATTGCAGGCCAACGTACGAAAGAAATGGAAGAGAACTGCACTGGGGTCCGTAGAACTTCTTACACTCCACGAAGTCTTGCACCATCCATGCGCGCACTTAGACCGCCTAAGTTAGGCTACTTTTGTGGAGCCATTACCGGTCGTGGACATGTCACCACCACGGCCGTTGCTACATCGAGCAAATATAATAAAGGAGTTCGAACACCCCTGGATCTACACTTGATTGTATAGAGTCCCTCCATAATTTTGAACTGATTGATTGCAAAAGGCTCTCCACTTCTGGAGGTAGATGCCATGCTCCCAAAGGTGGACGATTGTTGATGTCTCATGCCCAAACTAATGCCGATACATTGAGTTCACAATTATACGTCAAAGATTTATATTGTATGAACCGTGGTACCCAAGCTATCTACAATCGTCACCTCTCACTTCTGGCTGCTACCAAGCTATGTCTAATCCCCCCGTCTCAATATGGGCAGCGCTATGCGCGGGATATGTATAATATTAGTAGGATGGATACGCAACATTCTAGCACAGTTCATGAGTATTGCAACCTTGACAGGCTTTACTGGCTATTGGGATCATTTTCTGGGTTCTGACTTCTTATTTCCCTGTAGCCATGTTGTACAGGTAGAACTGACCGGCAGTATGGTTAATTCCGGATATCTGAGAAATGTAAACGCCATTGGCATGAGCGAGGTAATTAAGTAGCAATATTTGCACTCCTGACATTCCAATTACTCGGTGCGAATTGTAGGTGGTTTAGACGGCTTGGAGGAGGTGAGTAAGAGGGAATCGGTCAGAGCGAAACGATGATTGATAGTCGTAACTAATATTTGGAAAATTAGTAGACAGAGAAATATGTGCGCGAAGCAATTAATTCGCTTACGGTCAAGAGGAAGAAGATGGATGTTGAGGTCCAGTGAACAGGGTGAGGCAGAAGTCGGTGATCGTGATTGAAGGCCACATCTGCATCAATTTAATATGCCTAGGCAGTACGCGTAACATGGTGGCATAGGCTTCAAGTAAGAAATATTCACCGGGAAGTCCTTAGGTCTCGTTCTCTTCGCTTTCCGTAATAAACATGCCGCAGTTTGGAGGTTATGAGGGACTGCGGGGACAACTCCGATCTGCATTGTTTGTAAGATTGTTCCCTCCGGAAGTCACTCGGCACATTGCCCTGCCCCGGTGTTGCATGTGTACTTGGATTGTGAGTCTCAGCACCGTCTGATGTCTTGTATGAGAATGAAGACTTGTATGAAGATGGTTGCTGTATGAGGATATGCATCAGGACCAGGGTGATGCGTCTCAGGTCAGTGGAGCATACGCGTACGCATATGGGAGGTTATACATATACGGGCCTTAGGCCCTCGAGATAGAGAAGCCAAATCAAGAAGTCACCGAACCATCCATAGTAACACCCGGCACCTGCTCCTCCGTCAATCGCAGCAAACCCAGAAAGGCGAGTATGCATGGAAGTTCTCGCTGCAACAAGACGTTCCATATATCCACAGTCGGTACGCAGGGTTTCCATTATTGTTGAACCCATGCTCATCTTCTTGGGGACTTTCGATTCCCTGCCGCTCAAGAACATAAAAACTAGGGTTTTTGGAGCATTTCCAAGCACTTCTAGATGTAATATGGAGATCGTAAACACAAATTGCGCTGCCATGAGTACCGCTTCCGCCGCCTCAGTCGTATCTCGAGGTGGTTTGACCATCATACTAAAGAGAGACATTACACCATCAATATTTTGTAGTATGGATTGGTTCCGCCCCGCCACTCCGATATCCACATTGCAAATGATCCTCCCATAGAGAACAAGTGTTGGGGCACTTGTGGACTAGGCGCAGGTGATCTCGCCTTTGCCTGCCCTTGTGCCCCTTTCCGCACATAAGCATCGAGTAGGTGTCTGCGAATTTCCGGGAAATTGGCTGCTTCATTGCAGGGTCAATTTCGTCACGGATTTGTGTAAGTAGATCGTCAAAGTCGTTTAGTTGTTCTCGATTGAATTGAAGTCTTTGGGAGTTTGGGAGCGTCTAGGCATTTTAAGGCGTCCTTGGTGGTGAGATGTAGTGTAAAGCTAGACGGAATGGTCGCCTTTTGGTAGTATTTAGGATTTAGGAGCGTGTGAGAGAGTTGTTCGGGGTCTGACGTGTGGTAGAGTCGAGATCAATGTTGTTGTTGCATAGACCTGGATGCTTGCAAGCATGTGAGCTGAAGATCGTTGTGTAACTGTCCTCAATTGAACTTCAGATTTGAACTTCAGATTTCAATTCCTATTTTCCTTTCTTTCCTACGTGTTCCCCTGCCGACATGGTGAGAAAACCGCTAGTCTAGAATCGCGCTAGCTCACTGCCGAGCTTGGTAGGTCACATGAGAGGCGGGAGAGAGGAAGAGATGCTAAAAGAAGGCGCTGAACGGCTGTGACTGTCACATTCCCGAAAGTGCAAAAGGATCTTTGGAACCAGCTCCGCTAGGTATTTGTATTGTCTCTCCATAGAGGAGGCTGAGCAAAGCTTGGCTCTTGCGTCATGACGAACCGTATTGTGACAACCTCAACGCTGCAACCCCCAGCATATTTCATCTTTCTCCCAGAACCACCAACCATTGTACAACAAACCCGACCCTATCAAGCAGCACCGCAAAACATGGCTCTCTACCACCGCCCCACATCTCCCATCCTGTCCCTTGACGTCTCGTCTGTCATCCCAATAAACCGCGCTCGCATCGAACCCACCGGCACTGTTGTAACCGTTTCCGGGAGACCCAGTCTGCTTGCCGAGGGCAGATGGCTATTGGGAGATGGCACTGCATATATTGAATGCGGAGGCGATCTCGATCTCGGGGCTGGACTCGATTGGAGGATTGTTAGAGCAAGAGTACTCGATCGTAGCCAAAGAATTCGGCTGCAAATCATCGATAGCCGGGGTAAGTGAGCCCTTGTGTTCGTTCATCTTCCACGAAAATTGAGAACTAAGCTATGAGTCTATGTGGTAGTGTGGCACCCATCCGAAAACGATTTGCTCAAGGATATGGAACGCAGAAAACAAAAGGAGGAGGCTTTGCGTAGATGTGGGATTAGCGACTGCGAGGACGAGGAAGACACTGCGTATTGTCACGCATGCAAAATGGGTGAGTTCGGCATCTCCCTCCGACCGCGCTTGTTGCTAACATGGCATGTTATACTATAGATGGACACGGCTTCAGTGAATGCGTCACTCAGCTTGGCCCTCTTGGCGTGAGCATCTGTCTGAATCCATTATATATTATATAAAATGCTGACAATCAAACAGCGTGCCCCCAAGTGGGTTTCCAGCGGAATATCAGCAGAAAGTCGAGATATTGCTCGACAAATTTCGGCGGACTGTTTCGGCTCCTTAAACAAGAGGCCAAAAGACATAACGGGACGACTATGATGATGCCATTTTAATTTCAGTTCGTTGTGATATCTCAAAATTGGCGCCAGACCTCGTTGATAGCTTGCGGTTAAGCGCTGTGCTGCATGTTGATCGTTCATCCCGATTTATGCTTGTTCTACCCCACCAGCCGAGGTCTCCACTTGACCAAGAGGATATGCCCTTGCCCAAGATGGCCGCTTTCTAGGAGGGTATCCTGCCAGGCAAGATTCTTGATTGCGAGGTGGGATATCTCCTAGCAGCTAAGAACTGTGAAGGTGGTGAGAGGGATATCCTCGGTACCAAAAGCCTTTTCATTAATTCGTCTAGAACTATCAAATAAAATCTATCTACTGTGCTTGTTGTATCCTTATAGTCTTCCTAGGAACTTTTCACCTTGTTTTGATACAACGGCACCGCCCTGTACACTGTGGCCCCTTGCAGTTACAAGATATCGAGATTCGCTCATTGGTGAGACCCTCACTGCTGCTGCATGGAGGCACAGAGTGATATTCATTTCCTCGTGGAGAATTAGTTGGTAAATAAGTAGTACGAGAGAAGTGTGCAAGCGGTTGTTGTTATTTTGTGTGATAATTGATTGTTGATCTATCATGGGTATCTATGCTCAGATATGTACAAGAGCTCTGCGTATATATCTGCACACATATATGCACCTTAGCTGGTACGCATATATGCGCTCTCAGCTGATCATTACTAGCTGATGGAAGTACGCCCATCTCCGCAAGTCCTACATGGCATCTTGGCTTCCAGGGCTTGGTGAGTGGGACATCTCCCACCCGCCAATTAAGAATCTTGCCTGGGAGGAATCCCCCCAGCAAAGCGGTCATCTTGGACAAGGAGATATCCCCTTGACTAGCCGGACATCCCCTTGGTCAAGCGGAGAACTTGAACGGTAGGGTAGAGCAGATATCGACTGGGAGTATTTGAAAGATGAAACTGAGGCACAGAACTTAGTGCGCCTGCTCCAAGAAACCCATCGCGAAATTGACGCATACTCAGCCGGGGGCGAATGCTTCTTACTGTTGCAACCTCTGCAGGGCCCCAGCACTACAAGAAGCTACCCATGTCCCAAATGGATAAGTATGTTGACTTCTGGAACTTGATGGCATACGACTTCGCAGGGTCATGGGATAAAACAGCAGGACACAGTGCGAATATCTACCTTTCTACCTCCAACCCAGACTCCACCCCGTTTAGTTTAGACGCTGCAGTAAAAGCCTACACTGCAGGTGGCGTAGCCAGCAACAAGATTGTGCTTGGGATGCCGCTCTTTTGGTCATGCCTTCGAGAACACCGATGGCGCAGGTACAGCATACTCTGGCATCGGTACAGGCTCCTGGGAGAAGGGCATTTGGGACTATAATGCTCTCCCCCGAAACGGTGATAAAGAGTTCAACGATCTTTCACTGATGGCCTCCAGTAGCTACAGCCCATCTGTGCGCAAGATGATCTCATACGACACACCCATTATTGCTACCCATAAGTCAAACTATCCATGCTCTCTTGTATATAAAGACACAGATTCTCCCTTAGATAGTTCAATAGGCTTCTTCCGCTTTACACTCGTAACACAACTACGCAATTTTGCATCGAGTGATATCGTGCACATCGCCGTAGTGGTGCCAATCACACTCCTACTTGTGTAAAACTACAAAAGATTTAAACACTTGTCTCTCAGTGGCCTCGGATTATTTTCAATATCTTTCCACAAGGATCTAACCAGCTTGGCATGTGGCGGGTAAAGATTCTTGGTTGGGTGGAATATCTCCTACCGGGGATGTAAAGACATTCTGCCGGCCAAGTGGAGCACTTGATAGGTAGGATATCCTACCGGTCATAGTGCCATGCTATTCTCAGGCTTCGGCACTTCTCTTTTAAGTTCTTTGCTGGCATTACTGCATACTCACCTGCTATCTCTACCACTACTTCAGCACTACCGGAGAAAGCTGAGCGGCCCTCTGGAGTAGATGACGGGATGGCAAAGTTCTTGGAGTAGGTCCAACCACTGATTGAGAACAGAGTTTTGAGCTTCTAGTTGTTCTTTTTGAGAATAAAGAGCTGCTTGACGGTTCCATTAATATTGGAACTACTCATATACAGTTGTTAATAGAGATAATAGCCAAGAGCTGTTCTAATACATACCCAGAGTCATTTCAAGAACCCGTAGAGTAGTGTTTTTCGATATCTGAATAGCTGTCGCTGAGGTACCTGAATAAGGATTCATCACGTTTCGTCCCTTAAGTGTCTAGGCAAAAGACTTACACCTCACCGCTCTCGGGTTTTATGTTGGCAAAGGCGTCTGCATGTATCAGAATCCACAGACTACAGTCCGCATAAAATTATCCGACTCACACAAAATGTGGGTAAGATGGGTAACCGGAACGTCTTAGACGTGGTAATTAGTCCATAAACTCCCTAATCGATTAACAGAGTCAGTACTAGTCACTGAATAAAACTACTAAAGGGGATATAAACCCAGTTAACAAAGTAACCGATAGCTTTGTATTCCGAAGCGGGGGCCTCAATGGAGGATACCACGATGAGCAGAAGTACAATTTGGAGTGAGAAGTTCATTATTTGCAATACAGTCTAGGAGGATGAAGAAACTTATATATTGGTTTATTTTAATTACACCCTTGCTGGCACTTATATTAGTTGGTGGGATAACCTATACTGTTGATGTGTGAATAATAGGGGAGATAATACAGGTTGATCCATTTGGGGATTCAGTATTTTGGGCTTTCATCTCTTTCTGGAATCTCAGCCTTCAGGATGGGGACCATAAACAGCCTTTCGCCATTGTGAGCGCAATGGTAACCGAAATACGTAAGCACTTCGAACAACCCATTCCTTTATATCTGTGTCAATGCGGCTCACTGTGATTGACTCTTCTCAACTTTGTATCCTCACATTTGATCATGGTGGATCCTCCGCAATGGGATAACCCTGATCCTCTAAAACATCTGGCTCACGATAGTACGGACTTCCCTGCCAGAATGGCACTCCCACTTTTACAGCTTCACGTACCTGTTTTTCGGGCTCCAAGGCTGTTCTCCGACTTCGGGGTACAGCAGTTCATGGGCCAGGTGCTCATTACATATGAGCTTCCACCCACTGCCAAACACTGTATGGCGCGTTATGCAATCATTTAGTGGTGATAACCCCATAAAAGCTGACGGCAATCTCAATGATCCCGACAAATTAGTGTCATCGCTGACCTACTGGAACGTTTTATCAGGCTTGCCTTCGGGAAAAGCCGTAGTAGCCTGGACTTGGTTCAACCGTATGGGAAACAGGGTTGTGCAGACCCCAGAAGCACAGGAGTTCATCCCCGTCTGGAAAAGTAACCCCTATGTTCTTTTTCATGCGATCTGTATGGACCCGACAGCATATGGGTACCAAAGCGCTTGCATATGGACCTGAAAACCGGCCTCCAAGGCTGAGCTGACAACCAAAAGTCGGCATTTGCGTACGTGCGACACTGTTTCAGAGTTCCCGCCACGTCACTGTCAAAATTTTACGGGTGATTACCGGACGTGCGGCTGGCCCGCTGAGACATATTGCAGGGATACTTTGTACTCGTACGTCCTACGTTCCGTTCCCGACATGAACCCAATAGCCTCGCGCCATGACAACAAAAGCAATGTCTCGGTGAAAAACATCAGAGCAAAACTTGGCTATGCCATCCCTCCAACGCCATCTCAGGCCCCCCCCATCCACAAAAAACGTATGGATCCCAGCACTCTCTTACTGCGGTAGCACATTTTCCGCAAAATAATTCCCACCAACAATATTTCCCCTTGGCATATAATGACACACAACATACCGCCCATTGGTGTTCTCTGCACCATGTAGCGGATCACAATCCACCTCTGCGCACCCAACCCTCTTGGTACCTTTCCACACCATTTGCGTGAAGTGACCCGTCTCGTGCGAAAAGCCTGGGTTTTGGAAATTATATTTGGCTCTCTCTGCTTGTCCGAGGCTGTTGCACACGTCTTTCGGGGATTGATAGCCGGCTGCGAGGTTCTCGCCAGGCGATAGACCCTATGGAAATTAGCGGTTGAGGCAATGCGGAATACGGAGGGTGGAGAGGGTTACGGAATGTACAAAAACGCAGCCCTCCGCCCACGATTTTGCGCTGGCTTCGAGGTTGGAGTCCCAGGTTAACTACGAAGGTTAGTGAGTGCAGAGAGGGAGGGGAAGATGGGGGAATACGTACAGGCGAGGCGTGGTGCTGAGCACGAAGGGAGTTGTGCTCTTTTAGCATGATATTGTTGAAATTAGGATCATGGGGACTGCTGGCTGCGGCCAGCACAGAGAGCAGGAGGACGACGAGGAGAGACAGGGTAAGCATTTTTTCGTGAAGCATTAATGTTTTGACATTCTACCTGTGCGGAAGTTCGGCTTTTATAAGTGATGGTGACCGTAGCACCTGTCCCCCCATATCTGCATGTTCGTCTGTAGTTGCGTGAAATATCTGCCGGTTTTGGAGGACTGTGCTTATCTCCTAGTTATGGTCCTGCATCTCGGCCGGCGAGGCTGTCCAAGTCATCGTACAGTGTCTTCATCCATATAGATGCAAATAGAACACCCTGGGGGCGATTGGAGTTTATTGGGCGGATTATGCGAGAGAACCGTGGGGTCCCAGTGAGCGGTGGTTGGTTCACTGCAGTGTTACCCTTCAAGTTGTATACAGAAGGATGCAGGAACAAAACAGCGGAGAAGACAGTGTAATCGGATGGCACTGGTGAACGTTGAAGTCTTGAAGTCGGTGGTGTCCGAGCTTCGGGCGTATCTTGTATTCGGGTGGTGCCCCTCTTGAGACACCGTAAGTAACCGCGATTTCAGAGTTGTTCTAGACATTGTTCGAGCAAAAGAACAGACCAAATCGGAACCGAGATTTTCTCCCGAACCCTGACCCTAAGTTTCGTCCTCCCTGCTCCACTTTAGTGTGGCGTTGAAACAAGCTTTACACTAGTCTCCCGACACATTCATCTAGCCACATACAGGTAAAATCCTCACGGGATTACGAGACTAAGGCTTCGTACATACGAGATCTTATCGGGAACGCTTTGTTTGTTTACATGCTCTCTTGATGGATTGATGGATTATGGACTAGATTTAGTTACGAGATATCAACAGCACGTGAACACGGAAGGCTTTGATCCGAACTAGTTGGAAGGAGAAGCACAGCAGAGTAGAGTATAGGGATGGTGGGAGACTGCATACAAATCTGCGGTGTCACTGCTTAATTAAAGATGCAAACGGCACTGCAAAAATACATTCAAATACTTTTATGAAATTACGGATCTAATCAAGTTTCAGTGCGAGTGCCTACAAATGCCGAATTAGCACAAAATAACAGCTCGCAGGAACACATGAAGGGATAAGTACCTATATTCCCTTGGCCCTATATTGAGTCTGTAAACCCGGCAGATTTCCTGAATTCTGCCATGGGAGATCATATCAAAATTTACGGTAAGGATCACGAGAATGACGCCGGTGTGGTAGGTTTCAATGGAACCTTCAGAATTCGTCTGTATCCTTTGTCCGCCTGCCGTACACAGTCGGGTATGCTTGTAGCCGCAATTCTCAAAAATAGTCGGATCGAAACCTCAAACTCTAGTCCACAATCTTTGGGTCGTTTGTGCTTCATATAATTCATAGTCATAACAACATGAGGGGGATTCTCTTTGCGTTAGCCATGAAGTGGTCGCTATCTTGTTTTGGCTGCTCTTCCTCGTGTTTGGGTATTCGTGGGCGTGGGGTACTATTGTCGAGAGGCCGGTGGCAACGCTGTGACTACACTCGCTCGACTAATGTTGGCTACCTCATGGGGTATTCGTAAGTTTAATTCTGATGATTCCCCCTTTGACATAACATACCTATTCTTTGAGGAGGTCAACTTCGTCAACTGTGTTTTTGGTTCCCACTTGTAACCGTCGGAGCGTTTTCTCGCTTTTCAGCCTAGGGAGTAGTTTTGCCAAGCCATTAACTTTGATCATTATGAGAATCAAGCGGAAAATAGCTTTTGTTCGCGTTGAGATGGTCAGTGCAGGCCTCTATATGACTGCCCTATACCTGGTCTTGAGCTCCTTGGCGAAATCTCTGATACCAGTTTGAAAGATATTATAAAGCTCTGTAAGTGGAATAGCAAAACTAATTGATGCAATCGGCTGTCTCTCCGCAGGCCCGGGGTTGGCGTCAGGGGTCTCAATCTGTCGCAACGCACCGGGAACAAGTGTGGTCGGTACGGGCATCTATCTGCCTCATGTTGAATGGGTGGGTGATCCACATGTAGACCCTAGCACTTAATGTTCGGGAACTAGTGTTCTTAAGTGGCCCAGCCGGCCGGCAGGCTTTTTAGCGCCCTGCAGATCAGGCCGGCCCGGCCGTAAAATCTGAGGCTTGCCTTGGTGCAAGCTAGGCCCGGCCTCCATTTGAAAAGCCTACGCTGCAAAAAGCCTGGTGGCCGACCGGGCCTGGTCGCTTAGGAACACTGTCTGAAAGATGTGGACGGTGCTGAAATGTGGCGTATCCCGGGCTCGCCGTAGGCATTGATTAGTCTCCGGATGCAATCTATGAAGGAAGAAGATTGGAACTTCTTTTCTGCAATTTTGACCAGGCGAGAAGGTTTCCCAGCCTCCGGAGGGTCTAGATGGCCAATATTACATTCTGCGGGAGTCTTTTCCCACGGAAACTGGTGATCTTCCTCCGTCCATGTGATCGGAAGGCCTTCCTTTGTATATTCTGGATTTGATGGTGCGGGGTTCGATGGCGAGATAATACCCTTGGCAAGGCAATGGTTACAATTCAAAGTTTCTTTCCGATACCCCAACATTGTGATTTCCGGCACCACTGTTGAGAAAATCGCACAGTTCCTACCACACGATTGCAATCGCAGCTCCTCAAAGGCCTGCTGAGATCCGATGCCGAAGATCCATCATCGCTAAAGGAGTCGTCCTGGCTGCCAATGTCGGAGCTGCTCAAGTTTTGCAAGGGCATCTACCCCTCTATGCACGATGATGAGCTCGACGATGTACATGGTCAGAGAGAGGATGGACCCAAGGAAGTTCCTCCTGCATTTCTGTAACGATTACCACAACCAGGCCGCGTTGGTTGGTGCATTGGTCAACATGGTGAGTGAAACTGTTCCACCGCCGAGTGCAATGCGGTAAGTAACCGCGGTATCGAGACGCTCTGACGCTATTTCTTGATCAGTTTGTGTATATAGCATTAAAAATGATGGTGCCGAGAGGAATCGCGTTGCTGGTAGTATTGCGAGAACTGGGGAGGGGCGGCGGGATGTTGCTGGGTGGGCGGGGAGTGTAATTCCCCACTGCGCGTCAGAGTGATCATAGTATATCACTCACTCATGGAACCCCAGATCTCGGTAGGCTCGTCTCGTCTGCAACGCTAGACTTGTCTGTCGGAATAAAGAGCGAGTTCGAAGTAGCTATCGCGCATTTATGTTTGAGGTCGAATAATTGACAAAGTTTTCGTCGCTCAACAGTAATGGGTATTAAGAAGCATCAAATAGAGCAACTTGATCCGGCTTTAGTCTGTCACCGGAACGAGTGCCTGACTTCTACCAAAGTGAGAGATATTCCTCAATCACTCTTTCGTTTCCCATACATGAGATACTGCGTGGGACCCCCCAGTTGCCGACCTCTTCGCTGGATGTGAGAGTGAGGGGGAGGGCACGCCAATTTCAGCATGTAAACGCTTCGGCATAACTGCTATTACCACCGGTAAGCCATGGTAACCAGGTTGGATGATGAACCTGAGGCAAATGAGAAGTTCCCGAAAGCCGGGTCTGAGTCCGACCTAGCTGCTCGAAATCTCATTCGCCGCCCTCCTTTTCGCGAACCAACGTCGGTCGTTGTCCCTTTGCACCTTCCAACACTGTAGGGACTAGGAACGAGGCTAGGATGTTGGCGGTGAAAAATAACATGAGCATGGCGGGAGAACTTCACCGACAGCATCATCGATGTTCATCAGTTCCCCCTCCAACCGCAAAGACATGCCGTGTGCGTTGCATCTTGGATTGGAAATGTGCACCCGAGCGTTACAACCTGGGTGTGTGCAATAAGATCCATGCGAATCCATCATAGTTGCCAGGAGTCGTGAGAGAAGGTGGAAATGGTAAGTTCAGGAGTTGCTTGCGAAAAGAGGAGCTGTGAACGTGGTTTTATTTCGCCTCAAGTAATTGCTTGCCTGCTTTCCTTCTATTCCTCTCTGTTGCATGTGGACTTGACCGAGCTGAGCTTCAGCTTAAAACGAGCATGGCGGGTGTGCAAAACCGGCAACAGCGGGGCCTTCTCCTTAATGTCGCCCCGAATCCCCTTTTGCTCGTCTGGTTCTCTGGCTCCTTGTGGGAGTCCACGCTCGGTTCATCTTCGTCGGAATGGGGCATCGCATTGTGACGATGAATGGCGCCTCTTCATACCCCATATTTATTGTAACCCCACCACGCACCAGGATGTGGTTACAAGAACAGTGACATGTCGAGAACAATACCAAATGTATTTTCATATACATCCTATACCTCAAACACAAACCAACCCTCACCAAAAGTATTTCTGGCATTCTCGGAGGTCATCTTTCTCGTACGCTTGCTCGTATCTTACGTATGAGGACGATCGAGTTTCGTTTCGTCCACGCATAGTGGCTGATCGAACACCCCAACGAACGTTCACTTGCATGTGGCTTGTGAGTTCACATATCACATTACGCCTCGTAGAGACGGTGTGCCCCTGCCTTCTGACGTTTTTGGGCCCACCACCCTGGGGTGTGAGTTGCCGCTTCAAATTGCGGTTCTCTTGCAGGCTGCCTCTTTCAACCTCTGCTCATTCTCTTGAGTCGTTTTGGTTCGTATCCAGTCACGCTCCCGTGCATGGTCCCGCGTTTGGGCCGTAACTTCGGCCTCGACGAGAAATCGACTGGGCAAGAAACCCCATTAAGGCGAGTGTTGATGCTATTGGTTTCTGACACGTTCGTTTCTCGAAGACCGGTAAACCATCCAGCTGAGGTTGCTGATGCTACTGTGAACTTTGGCGATGCTTCTACGTACCCCCTATTAGTATGCACATACATTTGCATCGTAGGAAGACATACGCCACGGTTCTCAACATTGCCTTGGTATCGAGTGCTCCACCCTTGTGGGTCCGCTCAAGGTGGAACCCGTTCTCGAGCTAGGACCGTACTAGCTCGTAATGAATCTTCACGTGTTGTAGCCCTGGAATATCGGCTGCTGTAAACACGGAGCGGATATTCGGCTTTGGAGGTATTGCAGCGGAGGGGGCTGTGAGAGAAAGAGAGAACTGTAATTTGAAATAAGGTATCACCGAAGAATCAGTAAGCGCTTATTTCAGCGGACTTGTCGGCCCCGATCGCCTCGCAGTATTCTAGGACTTTCTTTCCTCGGGTGGTAGCGGGAAGCTTAGGTTTGTCGGATAACCTTGTAGTGCGGGACGATAGTTTTCGCTGATAGATTTCCTTGGATACCTGCACACTCTCAGCCCCTCGCCCTGCTAAAATGAGTAGGAATCCATACCCTGCGACTGAAAAGATGAATTAACATTGAATATAGGGTGATTTGGAGGGCTCTGTAATTATTCCATCATGTTTGTCCCTCATGTCGGTGTTGCCAGCTAAGCAGTGGGTAAGCATTCAAACAAGTACTACGCAGTGGGAGGAAAGGACAGTGGCAAAGAAAGAAGCAGTGGGGAATACAGACCCTCGTGCTCAAACACATCTATAGTCTGTTGCGAAATTGTAGTCCCGGATAATTGCAACATATCGATTTTGTCAAAAAGGAATCATCGATTGCATCAATCTTTGATTGCATCAACTGCCGAGCTCAGTTGGGTCCGTATGAAATCTTTCTAATCCGTCATATCCCCTCCCAGATGCAGGGTGTTTCCGTCCATGAGCTAGGTGATAGTCGGGCTGACATTTTCCCTCTGAATCGATTTATGCAAGGATGGGTGAAGAGCATCGGACCTTCGGAGTCATACGTTGTTAGGCAGCTGCATCGAGGATTGCTATCACCTCACCCGAAAAGCCAGGTAGGGTGATGATGTAGACACAGACATGTGAAGAAAGAGTGGCACGGACGATCCACTCTGGTCAGCTGTCTGGTGGGGGTTTAACGGTCGGAATGTCTCGCGACAGTTCGCTCCGGAAAGTTTGATGTCCTCATGGGACGGAGGCTTCCTGCTGCCTTGGGTTGAGCGTCTATTGTTGGCTGCAGAGGAGATGGCTGGAGCTCCGAGGAGCGGGATGGATGGTTACGGTGTTTGGAGCGTGGGGGCATGTGGGGTGACGCGGAACCCTTATGTGACTCGCGTTAGCACGTGACTAAGTGGCGCAAGAAGTCACTGCGATCTGCATTGCAAGTGCCAGTTGGATCGGTGGCACTGAGACACGACATGGCAGAAGACTGGATGCTCCATTCGTTACCTTCGATTCTAATCACTATTTTTAGCGCATCCCATGCCATGCGGCTCCAGGCGCGTGCGGCTTAGCTCCCGAAAGCTTAACTCAACCATCCCTCCCATCCTCGTCCCTCCACCACTCTCGCCACCCACGATGCCCATAGTCCAAGCCTACGACACCTGGGGTCTCTCCAGCAATGCGACCCTGGCGCTGGACTCAAAAACCGTCTCCTCGCTGCCCGTCGCGCACCGCATCCCCGGCCGCCCAAATCGCACAGTCTCCTACCACCACAACCCGCAAGCCGAAAACCACCACTTCGGCACCACACACCCGATGAAACCCTGGCGACTCACCCTCACAAACCAGCTCGTGCTTGGCTACGGGCTGCAGGAGTACATGGACTGCTACGCGACGCGGGCGGCAACTGAGGACGAGCTCGCCGAGTTCCACGGCGGCGACTACCTCGACTTCCTCAAGCGCGTTTCCCCCGAGAACGCAGACTCCTTCATCCAGCAACTCCCGCGCTTCAACATCGGCGATGACTGTCCCATTTTCTCCGGGATCTGGGACTTCTGCACCCTGTACTCCGGGGCGAGCCTGGACGCGGCAAAGAAGCTGCTTACCGGGCAGAGCGACATCGCAATAAACTGGAGCGGTGGGCTGCACCACGCAAAGAAATCGGAAGCGAGCGGGTTCTGCTACATCAACGACATCGTGCTCGCGATCCTGCAGCTCCTGCGCCACCACCCGCGCGTGCTCTACATCGACATCGACGTGCACCACGGCGACGGCGTCGAGCAGGCCTTCTTCTCCACCGACCGCGTCATGACCCTTTCCTTCCACAAGTACGACAAGGATAACTTCTTCCCCGGTACTGGTAACTTCGACGACATCGGCGGCGGCCCCGGAAAACACTACTCCCTCAACGTCCCGCTCCGCGACGGCATCGACGACGAGAACTACATCCGCCTGTTCAAGAGCATCGTCGACCCCGTGATCGATAACTACCGCCCCTCCTCCATTGTCCTGCAATGCGGCGCGGACTCCCTCGGCGCGGACCGGCTGGGTTGCTTCAACCTCAATATCCGGGCCCACGGTGCCTGCGTCGAGTTCGTCAAGTCGTTTGGGCTCCCGCTGCTCCTGGTTGGCGGGGGCGGGTACACCCCCCGCAATGTGAGCCGACTGTGGTGCTACGAGACGAGTATCGCGACGGATACAAATGTGGGCACAGAGCTGCCGCCGCAGCTGGGGGATGCGTTTAGGGAGTACTTTGCGCCGGAGTATGTGCTGCACCCGAGGTTGGGGACAGACGGGAGGTACGAGAATAAGAATTCGAGGAAGTATTTGGAGACTGTGAGACAGCGGATTATGGAGCAACTTCGGTACTTGGGCAGCGCGCCGGGGGTGCAGATGCAGGAGGTGCCGCCGGATTTATTGGGGTTGCAGAGCGAGTGTATTAATAAGGTGAAGGAGGATATGAGGGCGTAGCGAAGGGGGTTTGTTTATAGCGTATTGATTTTTGGAGTTGTGGGAATGGGTAGAGCGGTGAGAAATTGATACCAATGTTGAGCACGTGCTGTGAAATAAATAATCTGTCTACGTAATCCGGAGACGGTCATCAGGTTGCTGAGGAGGAGAGTAGAGCGCGGTGGGTAGGGGATTTGGAGCTGAAGCTGGCACTGAAGCGGTGCTGTACACATGGATTGCAGCTTGTGAGAGTTTGTACGGTTCTCATGAGAGATTGCATTGTTGCTATGACCGGTTCTGTGGAGGGTTTGCGGAAAGAACTCGATGTAGCGGTGCTTTATCACGAGCTCCTGTTGTTCTTGAGGCCGAGGGTACAAGACTAAAGCTTGTTCGGCCTAACCTCACCCGCCGTTACATCACCACCACCCACCATCTACATTGGACACATCATCCACACCGCCAACCCAAACTTACTACCCAATCCATACCTCCGCGGCTCCGCCATACTCACCGCCGGCCTAGCTTACTAGCATTAATGTATGAACAGTTACCGTCACCGGCTATTTCGGGTAGTAATATTTGTCTTTCGCGTTGCCTGAAAGTGGGATATTTGTATGGACATTCGTTAATCAGAAGGTGTCACTTGAAGTACATAGTACATATTCACATAGGGAAGGGGGGGGGGGGGGGGGGTCACGACTTGCTCATTTCCTTGGTTGGTTTAAGAAATGACAAGGAATGGAGGAAAATGTATGTCATGGCCTTAGCGGCCAAATACAATATGATTACAAACAAACAAACCGAAACCTACACCACGCCATTCTCATCACGGGCTCGCTGGGAACCTAAAGTCTCAATGGAACTAGCTGCTACTACACCGCTCGTACACTCCCCACCTCGAGGAACATCCAGTCTCCATTACCACCTCCTGGGCACTAGTACTACCCCTACAGCCACCACTATCCACACTAATCCACCCCTTCCCTCGTCCGGCGCCTCCTTTTCCGCTCCCGCTGTGCGTGCGAAAATTGTATGGACGGGATGTTCTGTCCCGGCGTGGCAGGGTGAGGAGAGTGTTTCGGAGCTGATTATGGGCTGTGGTGTGGACGTAGCGTGTCCACTGTGTTTAAGGTGAGTTTGCGGAGGAGGATAAGGGGTGGTGGAGAGGTTGCAGGGGGTGGAGTATAAACTTCGTCAGAAGGGGAGGTGAGGGGGGGGGGGGGGGGGGGGGAGATAGTTGCGAAAAATGGAGAGAAGGGAAGAGGGGAGCATAGGGTGAGGGAGGAAGAGGAGGAGGTGCAAAGGATGAGGAAGGAACGAAGAGAGAAGTTTGGTGAGAGACGAGAAGAGGGGAATGAAGTGTATGTTTCCCCGCTTTCGAGGTATATTTACGGGATCTACGGGAGCAGTAGAGGTCTCTGTTTGCAGGCATGTGTCTAGAGGCCTAGAACTAAATAATTGGCGGGGTCGGTATCGATTCCTGTGAAAACGCGTTGGGAACGCCACGTTCTGCGGGATTGGTTGTTTTTTTACATCTTTGAAAGTGCTTATTCAACAAATTTCTTCATTCCTTAAACTACACCGCTTTGATGCGCCGAGTACTGTTGGATATTCCGTTTCCGGCAGGCTTATGGGTAATAAGATTGTGTTTGACGCGCGGGACACGCATTGACGCCATGTTCTACAACATTTCTTATTTTTCTCTTGTTGGAAAGTGTATATTCCAAATTCCTTAAGCCACACTGTTTTAACACGTCGGATGCCGTTAAACATTCTCGGGTTGCTTACTCTAATCTGTTCGTGATGATAAGGTTAAAGTTTACCTCACATCGATCGATGGGATGCGAGATGGGCCGTGATTGTCGATGCAGGAATTTGGGAAATGCACTTTGATGCATAGTAGTCCATCAAATTACACAAGCCCAATGTCAAACTTGGTGCATGAAGTGCATGCGGTTCGCATCTAGCATGCGGGTCATCACAATGCCATTTCAAGAGAAGTGTAGGTTCCCCATTCCACTGCTCATGCGATTGTTGAAGCTGCTGACACCGCCGTTTATCACACAATCCAAAGGAAGCGCACTTCTGAATCACATTGTAGACTTAATGCTGCATCTCGATTGCTTCTGTTGAAGTGTATACTAGTCCAGAAAATCAGATGACAGAATGACAGAATGCCGTTCGCAGAGGCTTGATAGGAAGCCAGTGACAAAAGCCGGATGAAAGACTAAGTACACCTGTATCGACACCACAGACGTCATTACAACTCGCTCTCTTCTAGAGGAACCTAAGGATCCAAAATTCGCCACTCCACGTCACGCTAGCTCAACGTCGTTGTTTATCGCGTTTCGGCGTTGGTGAGCCCGCATAGCCAACCTAACGTGCATCTCAACATTCCTTCGAATTCCTTGATCAGATTTCCGACGCTGGGTGTACAGATGCAATAAAAGCTTCATCAGAGTGAAGAAATCAACATTCCCCACTCCACGCCACGCTAGCTTAGTATCGTTGTTTATCACCTTCCAAAGTGTACTTCTGCTTGAAGGAATTGTGTTACCGGCCTAGGGTGAGTTGTTTGAACTTCTTCCGTTTAGGAGTGTTGATGACTCGGGATATAGATGCGTTAGAACATATGAAGCAGCTCCATCCACAATGCTGAGACGCAACTAATGTTGTTTTCTACCCCCTTACTTCGAAAGGAACCATTTCATCGCTCTCTAGCCAGGAGGGGTAGGTGTTTCCGATATGTCAACGTTGTCGTTGTTTCTGAATCTCGACGATTCCCAAATCTGGAGAAAGTGTACTTTTGGAGCAACTGAATTGCCAACACGAATGCTTGCTGTACCCTGAATTCCTTTGATTCCAAGGGAGCAACCCCATGGTTGACATAGCAAGTGCTTGCTGCATTTCGTTCCGTTCCAAGAGAGCTGATGCGGAAGACATACGCTTAGTATCAGACGCTGGGGCGTACCCCACTCCGAGACTACCATACGCTCAGCGTGAAGACTACATTGTCGCCTTCACCTTCACACTGAGGAATGATATATAACCCCGCCAAACTCCCCTCCGACTCCTTCACCCAGCATGAGAGTGAGAAGTTCAGTGGACAAGAGGGTGTTGTCTATTCTATTCTATTCTATTCTATTCTATTCTATTCTACTCTACTGTATTCGATTCCGAGCGTTTGAACAGATCTGAATCGATGCGGTATCTGGTCAGGTTCGTCGCAAGATTGGGGATTGTTTTCGGCATCCGATTCCCAAGCCGACTCTAGGCCTTTGGATATGTCGATAATGTAATGTATACCTACACTTCCTCTCTCCGGCTATATATCGATCGTTGCTAATAATGAACAGAACGCATATGCCGGAACAACTATCCCAACAGCGATGAACCTTCAACTTACAGATGCCGCCTTCATCAACATTCTACTTTACAACCATATACTGTACTGGCCGCCGTGGTCCGGACGTCAGCAATCAACATATAGTATCCGTCCAGACAATTTTTTGCGTCAATCAGCATCAAGTTAGAGTATCCGAAAATCAAAAGGTGTCAGCGCCGATGATTGTACATATAAAGACCGCAGATAATTGAATAATCGCAAGTCCTGAAGCCTCCGTTTTCAGCAGGACCGCTCTTTACCCCTCCTATTTTTCCATTTTACGATCATTTCCCGCACTTATCAATAGCGAACCCATGGACCTAACTCTGTGTCCGAGTACACAAAAGCTGTCGGCAACAGCTGTCCGACCTCAATTGCCGTCAGCACCAGGCCTTGTCCGGACCACCGCGGCCAGTATAGTACTATTATAAAACAAGAACTGGAACGCCCCAGCGGGTTATTCGCAAAACTGGGGTCAAGGTTCTTCCTCCGCAACGACATCTTGTTGCCGCAGACCCTTGCACACTTCGGATTAATAATTGGAACCTTCGCCATAATCCATGAGACAGTACTGTGACCGCAGATGAACCCACTCATGGTTTTATGGCCCCTCAGAAGGGTGCATCTCTCCGCGTTTCATGCCGAACGCCCCTTAAGTTTACATTCCACACTCAACCCCTCACCAGTAACAATGGCCGCCAACCAATCAATTTACATGGCTTTCTTTATTCACAAAACAGCGGGATGTCTACGGTCTGTGCTTTGCTCCTGCGACGAAGAGCCGAACTCTCCTTAGATTCGAGACAGACGGAGAGGACTCGGATGATGAGTCGATACGCCGCCACCAACAATGTCCATTGTCCACCAAATCGCACCCCGTCGCATCCGACTCATCTCAATTAACCCAGAGATCCATGTCGGTTTGTTCGGCAGCAAGCCTATGCGAAGGTCGGTGGACGATATCCTCTTAGGGTTGCATGACACATCTATTGCTCCGATGACGACGACGCTAGAGCGCGGTTCGCTAAATTGATTGGCTCGAAAACTTCTTGATCGAGCAAAAAGGTTGACAATCTCACTTGCACTCATATTCCCGTAGCACATCCGACCTCGGCCCAGTCTCGGCCCAGTCTCGGGCCAGATTGCGGCAACGCAGCCTGCCACATCATCCAACACCTCTGTTCTTTGCCCCCCTCACATATCCGCAAGTTCAACGCGATCCACCAAGTCCTCGCCCACCTCTGTAAGCGATACAGGAAACATGATCAACGATATGTTTCGACGTGCCAACTGGAATCCGAATCTTGCTCGTTCGCGAGATTATCAGGCTAATGGAATTTCCGGATACCCTCCCCTCTTTTCCTGCGGTACCGATACCCACCGCTAAGCGGTATCCTTCCGCGTGCTAGAAGTTGAGTTATACAGCCGCGAACACTTGCTAGACCTGGTTCTTTGAAGAGCACGAGGTTATTACATTACACATCCCCTCATTGGACCTATCGCTGCTGGGAAAACCCTTTAGTAGCTTGACGGCTTCGATCAGTCGTCAGAGTATCGACGTGCCAGGTTGTAACGTCTACTAGAATAGCTAAAAGCTCTCAGCAATCGGAATTTATCCACGATTGTCCAAGAAAACACTACTGGTGGCGCGGCAATCCAGATTGAGAACGGATACCAATCCGTTGATTCCGAAGACGAGCGAGCTGCATTTTCGTGCGCCCCCACTCAATTTTGTAGGGCTTTGGTTGGAGCGTTGGCAAAGTCCTCTTGTTAAGATGCACATCGAAGAGCTGGGATTCACGGGTTGCGCAGGTCGCACTCGATCTCAACTAGCAACAAAATGCAGTCAGGCGACCGCATCGAGAATCTGTTGATTCCGCTAAAGATGTCATGAGGCCGAACCCAGCAGGGTCAGCCAACACGAACAACGAGCGTCCAAAAAAGGGCTTCATCAATTAAGGCAATAAAACGTACAGGGCAGTCAGGTGACTCCACAAATTGATCCCGGTGCGCCGCGGTGATTGGTCGACGCCACCACTGGGAATACCCCCTTGCTTAACATCCGCTTTAGACCGCATGACTGTCAAAAATATTGATTCATACGGCCAATTTTATGGACGCCAGGTCCCCTGACTAATGTCTTGGCTCCTGGAGAAAACAATTCCTGGATACTGGAACGATCTCTTTCCTATGGGTGCCCGATGCGACTGATGATGACCGCCGGGCAGATCTAATGTGGGAACATCTTCTGGGTTGTCTATGCAGCAAGAACCTCGACGGTACGACAATGTACTGTAAAGACGCAGACTGTCAGATCCGGAGATACTGCCGCCGGCTCAATCGTCGTATAGGTCAAAAACGGGCTGCAGCGTTCAAAGCAGCAATCAACAATCGATGGCATCAACTGGAAGGGCTTGTTGAATCGTACAACTCAGAGCTTGAAAAGCTCAAAACGAGCAATGACAACGACCGATATCCAGACGTGCTTAGGCTACGGAAATTGAACCCAAAGGCACTAAAGGACGAAGGACTGGACAATTCGGAGATATGGGATGTGGATATGGCTCTCTGTAACTCCGACTGGGCCGTCTTCGATATCGTTCGTCAAGGTATTGAAGCTATATTTGTTCAGTGGTCGACCTACTAAGGTTCAAAAGAAAAATACGATACCAGACTAAAGGAGGATGGGGGAGCATCAAAAAGGCAAGAGTATTGAAGGATGATGGTGCGTCGGAGAACTATGTGGGTCGGAAGTTCCTTGATGAACTAAAACCCCAATGGGCCGTCCTAAGTGCAAAGGATGAGTGATGGATGATTGTGGAGACGGCTAATGTCAACACCGAGGATGGCATAGAGAAATGCCAACGACTAGCAATGCGAGAGACGACCTGGGCAGGTGGGGGTTTAGATCTCGTCGACCACATTGTCACTCGTGTAGAGGGTAGTGTGAAGGGTAGGCAGGAAGAAGACAGTCAGAGTGATTTCGATTACAATAGCGACGATGACGACGACAATCCGAACCCGAACCCAAAACCTCCGGGGAAAGACCGACAATGGTTTAAAATCCGGGGGTGGTTCAAATTCTGGCAATAAAGGCAATATCCGGAAAGAGAGCGCATCTCGAACAAGCTGATTCGGCCGAACGGCTAAGATGAGGAAGAGCCGAAGTATTGAGTCGGGAACCCTCGCGAGGAGTTTCTTGGATGCCTAGGACGGTGTTTTTTTTCAGGAGGAACACCTATAATTCTGGTGATTTAACACCCACCAGCGAACTATGAAACGAGGGCGATGGCAGCACCTCCCGAAGCAATATATATTCCTAGAGGTGATACTGTTGAACGTACCAAGTCCGAGCCGAAGCTGGATACGCTCCTTCCGCACTTTGTACATGAACCCGCCAGCAAACATACACACCAGCTTCGGTGGCTGCGTTAAATTGGTTGTAAACCATCGATCGTGGGGGGTTCATACCAGCAGGCATGGTTGTACCCGGGGAATAGGCATCGTCACTCACAAATCGACTGATAGATTAGGAGTTTTCACTTTATAGCTAGTTTTTTAGTTATTATAAGAATACTAGAGTAGTTTATTTTACGCAATCCGTGATACCGTTGAACGTATCGACCCCGAGCCGGAAGCCGGGATGGTAGGGGCCGCAGGGAGAAAGGCGGAGATCTGGAGAGAATTCCGCATTATAATTCGAGTTTTTATAGGTATCCATTAAGGAACCAAGTTGATAGCGCGTGGTTCTTTCTTTTCCTTTGACCCAGTAATGAGAGTACGAGACAGGGGGGTCCCACAAACTGGATATGCTAGCAGGACGTGTATTTAAGCTTTCTTATGTCGGTTATTGATACATGACCTCAATATTCAATATGGGTATGATTTAAAACAAAACAAATTGGGTTTTATATTTTTTGGAACTTCATAATACCAGATGACCTCGGATAGAATCCCAACTCCGCCACTTCGATAGAAATAGAAAATTCAAATACTTACCTCCTGTCAATCTGAACCTTCCATTTACTAAGTTCCTGAAGTTGGCCTACGATTGTTAGACATCGTCTTGACTACTCTGAAATCTCAGACCTCTATTCATCATGATCCTCTGCGTGCCCCCATAAAGCCTCCTATACACCACCTCACATATTCTCCTGCACTAATGGCGCCCCCACTGCAAACCCATCTCTCCGCAACCCTTCAGCGCCTCACAATCATCCGCACATACCACTTATACATGCAGAAGTCCCTCGGCATGTCGAAAGTCCCAGATGGCCTCCTCAAGACGCTCGCTAGCTATCGTCTGGAAATTTCGCTGATAAAAGCGCAACTCGAAGCCACCACTGCCACCCCAGGGAGAGATCTGGTGAAGCTGCTGGCTGACAAGAAGCTGCTGGACCAGCTTATGACGCTGGTCAAAGAGTGTGAGGATCTGGATCGCCGAATCGTGGGTAGTATGGCGGTGATTGTTTGGGGCGTCTTGGAGATTGCTGGAGAGGAAACGTTTTAGCATATACCTAGAAGTTATTAACCAAGAGGTTATCATTTTCGAGACTCGAGAATGGTGATAAAGTCATCCAGAGATTGTTTCTGTTGAGATTTGTCGCGTAAGATATGTAAAGATGACCGTGTCTATGTACACGATAGCAGAATTGCACCCCATTACGACAGGGCTACGCGTAGGAGAAATAGACGACCATAGACTAATTCAATTGATCCATAAAGATTGAGAAGGAAAGAAAAAGAAAAAAGAACAGAACCTCGTACATGTGGGAAGAAGAGGCACGGCCGCGCACGGAGGAATATATGCCCAGGCGTCCCACGATATTTATCCGTTAAGACTCACTACGCTCTATGTCTACCGCCAAGTTTACCGCATACCGAACAAGCTCCCGCATGAGAATCCTAATTTTCGCTCAACGGATTCACATTTCGCGACCAATATGGCGAGATCAATCAACAATCTCTCTTTCTTTTTGATATGTGCATTGTCACGGTTAGATTAAATTGTGGTGAGTTGCATTCGGACATTTGTAGTTTGTAGTGTACGTTCGTACATGTCTTTCACATATTCGTATGGGACGATTTGCTTCTCGAGCCAGCAGATGGTCTCTTATAAAACACGTAATATCTGGTGGGGTTTCAAAGGTACACCGCTAGCCGCGTGAGAAGGCTATTAGTGGAAATGTAGAGTGGTTGTGACTAGTGATGTAGGTGGAGATGTTATACTAAAATAAGAGTTTGAGATGATAGGAAAGGGTGGTCGAGGTATACGATCAAGGTGAGAGTACTGTACCGAGAGTAATGTTTTGGATAGGCTAGTCACGGATCTCCACGAAGTGGATCTGGACGATGAAGCCAAAGGCTGAGTGTGAAACTCTAAGTAATGTGTGAAACAATAATAATGTCTAGACTACATGAGAAAAACAAAAAGGTATATGCCAAGAAGACATCACGTGTATATCACGTACCACATGACAAGGCCCCTGTAAGGTGATAGAAGATGTTGCTGTAGTTTCCCTTATGGTTTCCTCTGGAGATGATGCTGGAATTACCATGACCAATAAAAGGACTATCTTGGGACACGGTAGATGTAAAGAGGAAAGTTTACATTTTTTGGTGGGCATTCCTCCGTCGGGAAAAAGCCCCGTGGCACCGTAACCGAGATTTATTATTGCCGCTAGCGCGGTAGCACGATACGTTATGGGCATTACTGCTGTACCATGACATATTACAGTGAGTTATGGGATCTTATGATGCGTTCACTTGCATTTTTACTGTTTGCAAGATATTATGCATTGCAAAAATTGAAGTTCGCACTCGAGCGGAGCCACTAGTGCGCTCGAGCGAGGATTTTCCGCTCAGCCTGCATTCAGACTTGTTCAACTAGCTCACTCAGACTTATTTGTGATAATATGGCATCTATTGTGTAGATATCTATGTCCAACTATATATGTATGTACATCCGGTCGATCTGCTTTGGAACTCAAGTGCACTTACACACTGTACTCAAGCAATCATGCACTTGGAGAAGGGGTAATCGAGCAGGCTTGGAGGGGGGTTGATCGAGCGCACTCAGAGATGGTGATCAAGCACATTTGGGGGAGCACCCGGAAACGGTAATCAAGCCACTCAGAGGTTCACTCAGAGGTTCACTTGGAAGTGTACTGCAGATGGTGATCAAGCTCACTTGGGGGTGCATTTTGAGGAGGTTGATCAGGGCTAGCTGCAGACGGTGCTTGGAAGCTGGCTGGTGACGGTTGATCTGAGCTGGCTGTAGACAGTGCTCGGAGACAGTCAATCTGGGCTGGCTGCAGATGGTGCGTGGTAGACGGTTAATCTGGGCTGAGACTGCATTCAGGGGATAACTCGAGATCGTGAGAGCATAAGGAGAGAACTCAACTCGTGCTCCCAGAGAGCTGGCGGGGATCTGGTAGGGATCTGGCAGGGATCTGGCTGCAAAAAATCAATCGAAGCCAGTGTTCCTAAGCGGCCCGGCCAGCTGCCGGGCTTTTTAGATATCTGCAGGCCGGTCATGCCTGTGTTTTAAAAGCCGGGGCCGGCCTGCATAAGCCTGGCTTGCGTATATCTTTAAGGCCTGCCGAGGCCTGCATATATCTTCGAGGCCTGCATAGGACTTAGTGGCCTGTTGGCTATCTGGCGGCCGACCAGGCTTCAAGTTACAGGCCTGCATTAGCAAAGATCAGACGCGACTTCATGCAGGCCGGCCGGGCTGGGTCACATAGAAACACTGATCGAGGCTGGCTGGAGATGGTGCTTGGGAGCTGGCAACGGTACTCAGGCGCTGGCGGGAGACAGTCGACCTGAGCTCGGCTGGAGACTATTCGGTGTTACCTCGCGATGCTACCATTAGCAGACAGAGGAGGATGACTTAACTTGGAGTTCTCAAGTGCTAGTAGTAGAGTAGTGGTCTCTGAACCATCCAAAGTAACACAAGACAGCAAAAACCAAAAGCTAAGAAACATCATTAGGAAATTAGGAACTCCTGTCATTAGAAGTTAGTCTTTAACTTTGAAATAGAACTTACAAAAAGGAGCAATTTATCAGTAGTAGGACTACAAACTAGCAGCAGGAAGTGGCGACCCGCAGTATCAAGGCGGCGGCCCCTGCCACTCCTATCTTGCTTAGCAGGTCTCAGGCTCTTAATTGCCCTTACTACATTTCCCATACGACAAAACTGTTCATTTAGCTCTTACTACCCATGGGCGCGGCTCAGAGAAGCTTACAACTGTAGCCCGACTAAGCTCGCTGATAGATTTCCGGCAGTGTTCGCAGGTGGTCCAGCCAAAATACAGGTACCTGTATTTATTCAGTCTAGTCTGGCACAACTGAACCAGTTGGCAGGCTAGTTAGTCTAAGGCTCAAAAATGCCGGACTAGACTGTTGAGAACACTGATTACCGGTGCCAGGCTCGAGGCAACCCCTTAAGAAACATATAGATGGTCATGTTTACTGGATATCAAAGCACATTTGCTCCGGATGGACGACTAGCAAATGGGGAGAATAATGTACATACGGCCATTTGTTCGCCCCAATTATTGAAGAAAGACATACAAACTGGTATTTCCAGTGTTGTGAACGTTTTGAACGACCGTACTTAAGTGTTGTTCGACAATGAACTTTTATAATATCACCCATCATATAAGTAATCTCTTCGATCAAAAAATAGTCGCCCCGCCCCGAATCTAGTGCCAGCTCTTTCATCCAGAAAGCGAGTATCCACCTGTTACGAGGTCACGGCATCGGCGTGAGGCCGTGCGGAGATACTATACTAGGTGCCCAAAGCTCTCTTCGCTACAACATGTAAGATAGAAAATAGGTGCGAATCCCCTTTCCTGACGTCCTTCCCCGCTCTCATGCCCGGCGTTCCTGGCCAGGTCTTATAGCTGCCCTGGCGGCTGCAGTCCTTACGACCCAGCTTTATTATCCCTAGCTACTGGTGCCGCGGCACGTGTAGACCTTCGCTGGTAGTTGTTGCTTCCCCAGTAGCCTCGCCCAGTATACTCATTCGCTCGATCGCTTCCACCCGTCTGATTGGATCCGGATGCTCCGGAGCCCGTTTGCAGCCGTAGCTGCAAGTGACCGAGTGCTGCAGCACACTCCACTAATCGGCTAATCGACCACCGGACGCCGCCCGCGCCTTGCAGAGTCGATCGATCGCGCATGGCAATTAGTGTTACTGGTGCCGAGGGCCACCCGGTACCATGGGTGCCCTCAGATTGACACCGGGGCGGGAGACGAGGTGTAACCGTTGCTACGTAGGGATATACCGCGCGACGCATCGTCCAGGCGATGCGGCGAAGTGCACATCTCCGTCAGAGCGGTTGAGATTACGTCTGAGCCGTCTGAGCCGTCAGGAACACCCGGGTGTTTCTGATGGAAAATATATTTGTTGCTGGTTTTTTTTTGGACTTTTCTGAACCTTAATTTGGAGCTGCAATATTCTCTCCCCTCAACGCCTCCTCCTGCCTCCTGCTCTTCCTCCAACCGGCTGCGACATCTCCGGCGTCACCTCCACCACCTCCGCCGATCTCTAAAGGTCGAAGCTCAGGCTTTCAACAGCAGCAGCGACAACTAGGAGTCCTCCTCAACCTCACTCCCCGCAGTCACCTCCACCGACGCATCCGTCACCTCCACCGACACAACCACCTCCGCCGATCTCCAAAGCTCAAACCTCAAGCATTCAACAGCAGCAGCGCGGCCCCTCGACGCCTCGTCCTCGTCCTCGTCCTCGTCCCCCTCTCCTCCTCAACTAGTAGCGATAGCTGGACAGCTTTCTGCCGCCACCTCCCCCGACACATCTACTGGCCCCTCTGCCGACCTCCAATGCTCCAGCGTTCAACAGTAACATCGCGGCCCTTACTACTTCCTTTGACGCCTCCTTCTCCTCCTCCTCCTCCTCTAAAGCTCTGCCATTCAACAGCAACAGCAGGCAACGTGGGCGGACGGTGGTGATGCGCGAAGTGGTAAGGCCTGCTGTCGCTAAGCGACAAAGTGATGGACTTTTGTCAGGCAATGTAGGTAATTTCGCACTCTCATATTTATACGATCGGTCACGCTGACTGGGTATGCAGAAGCGTCAACAAGGCATGTAGAGGCATTAGTGACCCTAGTGTAAATGGAAGATCATTGATAGGAGACTTAGTAGTTGACACATCAAATCGTGACAACCCAGATGATTGCCACGAGCCTTGGAAATGAATACAATCCTAAAAATTTTTTACATGAAGCTTTCCGTAATGTCACCGGGTTTTGATATCCTAAGTATCATCCTGTTCTGGATGGGTGGTTTCATACATGTATTGCGTGCCCACCTTCTCTGTGTGTCTGCATATGGCCCGTGTACCACCAACACATAGGATAACATATCCCCAAAGAACATCCCAACCGTCTCGACACAAAACTCTGCCGTCAAGAATACCAACACGTGTCGAAGTCGCTCGACCCGACGAAATGATCCTCATATACCTGCTGAGCTGAGTAGTTCCGGTCTGCAAAGTGTCCTTGACCTGCAGAGTGCACCATTTACGCTCCTTTTTGTCGTAGTATGTGTACTGCTGAGCCAACAACTGGTCCTCGTTTGCTTGGCGCAGCTCGTCCAAAATATGCTCGTAGTCATTAGAGGATTTCGGTTCTATGTGGGGTTGTGGCTGTCGTGCTTTCCACAGAGAACGAAGCGACACATTCTTGAGCTCTAGAACGAGAACTGGATTATCCACGAGATCATGTCGTCGCGAATTGCCGGCAAAGATGCCGACGAATGCGCTGCGTCCCTCTCCGCAGGGTTTGTTGGGGTCCGCAATAAGGTGCACTTGAGGTACACATTGTGTTTCATCAAACCACAGGAGCTCGATCGCCATTTCCAGGTTAGCCTCGCTGGTGTCTGCGAGCGACCTAGTAGGTCTTAGCCGGAAAAAGTTTTCAAGTAGTTCAACAAACGGAGTGGTCTTGTCGTGCAGGAAGTCATCGTAGGATTTGAGCATCTTGGCGGAAAAACTGGGATCATTATTGAGATAAGCTCTAATCCGTCGGCTAATCTGTGAGAACGTGTCAATGATCACACCCTTCCAAAGCACATTCTAGGACTGACCAAGTAAACCATACAAAAATTAGGGACACACAGATAACCCGAATCCTTGTCGAAAGTCACGATTCCTAGATAGTATAAGAGAGACCAGGTCGCATCCTCTGACCGTCCTTTTTGCATAAGTTCAAGGTAGGAAAGCTCAGGCAAGACACGTCCCTTTGCTTTTTTCGTTAAGAGCATGTCCATGAGATGTTGAACAGTGATGGCTCCGGCCTCAACCATTGTTGACAAAACTGTCGCAGAGTGTATCGCATTAGCTTCTTCAACATGAGGCATCCGCGTCGATCTGGACATAATCATTTGTAAATGAACGAAAACCAGTTGCGGGTTGTACACGATGGGGGTCTCAGAACCGGACGAGCTGCGGTTGAACTTGTAACCGTTGTACCAATACTTGAGGGAGGTCAAAGTGATATTTCGCTCACTTTCGGAGAAACGTCGCATGGCTCGTGTGACAATTGCGTCGACATCCTCTTGCGTAAACCCGCACAAGGACTGGTACTGCTTGTCAAACGAGATTACCTGCGTAGCTGTCAAGGGACTGATCCCATCACAGAAAGCCGGTAGCACTCCAGTAAGCCAGTACTTCGCCACGGGATTGCCACAGAATGCCTTTATGACGCCAAAAAACTCGGATTTGAGAACGATTTCCAGCCAATCGATTTCCTCCTTCCTAGCCGATAAACGATCTCGGTTGCCCAACGCAGACATCAAACAAGTGTTGGCCGGGGCGTCGTACTCGTCGACACCAATGAAAACGGTATATCCCCATCGATGAATTAGCTCCTATCCCCACGTTTAGTGCTGTGGCAATGCCCGCCCCCAAACTTACTTACCAGCACATTTTTGAGCGAATCTGCGATGCCGTTAGGAACAATATATTCCTCCGGTAACGCATTACCAAGTATATCCCGATACCTGCGCAGGAAACTACGCAGTGATCCAGAGATGTTACGAAAGATGCTCTGCTTGACTTCCTCACGAGGTCCAACTGGGTTAATCGCTGAGAGGTCGAAGAGAAGAATAAGATGAGAGTTGCGAGACGCGGTCGGCGCTTTGCCAATGTCGAGACTGCCGAAGACCTCATCAAACTGATCTTTTGTCTCGATATCATAGTACGTGGCGAGCATATTAAGAAACGTGGATTTTCCCCACCGCCGAGGCCGGAGGAACATGTATTGGAAGGGGCCGGCTTCTAAAAGACGAATGAAGCGGGTTTTATCGGCAATAATGGTGCCAGGGTCGTTCGAGAATTTAGAAAACTGTGCGTGTGCTGGGAAAAGGGGGTTATTATGATCCTGGCACACTATTACTGAGACGTACAGCCAAACGTGAAGGACAGACAATGACGTACTACATCGGATTCTGTTTCGTAGACTGCACCTGATCCTGGAAGGAGTGACAGCCGGATATGTTTCTGATCCAGAGGCCGATCATTTAGCTCTTCCTCAGAGAGTGGCCTCTTCTTTCTAATGGTCTTCCTGGCCAGTTCTGCGAGTTTGTCGCTGACTGTCGGTCCAGCACTCGGAGAAACTCCCGCTATACTTTTAGTAAGTATACGTGTGCATAATAAGACCGTAAAGCATCATACCATTGACAACTAAGATGTATTCATTCTCCCCAGGGGTGTCGGGAAACAACGTGCCGATAGTAGCTCTGGGAAATAGCGGCGGGTTGTTTTCGATATCGAGCTGCCGAAGTTCACTGTCATCGGCAATCGAGACGCGATAGAGTAAGAGAGTGCGGACGGCAACGCCTTTCAGTACATCGCCGCACTCGGCAATAATGAGTCGCTTGAGGTCATGAACATCGTTCCCTCTAGGTATTATGACCTTAAAGCTTTGCTCAAGCGGGTCGCCCTGAAGAAGGCAAAACAGCTCGACGTCGCCCATGGTGTTTGGTGTGAGGGGGTAGACAGTGGGGCTACCCAGTTGAGAGGACGAGGGGAACGAGTGCTACGGTACAGGGAAGAAAGAGGTGGTGAGGGTGGGGGAGGAGGAGGCGGAAGTGGTGGAAGTGGAGGATCGGTTGATATCGTAGTCTGAACCTTATCTTTAGCGTGCTCACCACAACAGGATCTCACGATGTCTCACGGTCATGGTGTTGACAATTGTAGTCTTAGATTCTGCAGGATAGGTAGACAATTGAATCTTGGGACAGCAGATCTCCGACTCAAATTTTCCAGCGAAATCTGAAGCCCGCTTCCCAACGATTGTGGGCGTATGTGTGCGCATTCGGTCCAGGGCTGATGGTGATGATGTTGATGGTGGCGGTGGCGGTGACGGTGATATTCACGGTACCGGCCAGCACTTAGACAAGTTTTGTTTGTTTGTAATCATATTGCATTCGGCCGCTGGCGGCCATGGCATATATCCCGTACATATTTCCTCTCCGCTTCTTCCGTAACATAAAGAAACAAAAGCAAAGTCGCGAATCCTCTTCCCCAAAAACAAAAGAAACCACCAAAAAACAACATCAACTTTTACACCCCCCCATCACTCAACTCCTCGTGATCTGAGTTCTCCGCCTCCTCCACCACTCCACTAATTCTGTCAACATCTGTCAAACAAAGAAAATCTAACAGTGCCCGCGAACATTTTTCTTCCGCAAAAACAAGAGACATCGGCAACCTAATCTTCGGCTTCTTCATCACTTTCTCAACCCCTTCATACCCGTCTTCCCCCTCTTGCCCGTCAACCCAAAGCCGCTTCTGTTCTCGTTTCCATCTTTTACACCACTTAAAAAGGTGATCTCTTGTCTGATATTCGTGCCCACACCACCAGCACTTCATATCTCTTCTTTTTCCAATGCGCACTAAGTATTTCCCCATAAGAGCATGCCCTGTCTTAAGTTGATAAAACCTCGCCGCAATCGATTTGTGGGATTTCATCACTGCATTGTTACCCCCGCTCTTCACCAAATCATACCGGTAACTGTGCCTCGACTTCTTTCCCATCTCTTTTATTTCTTTCTTGCTTTCTTCCCATTTCCTCTCCGTTAAACGTCAACCAATATGAGCAAACGATATATAGTTCAAAAAAGGTGGCGGATTTTGCGTTTCGGTATAACTCCCGCAATGCTTATATGCCGCTTTCGTTGCTTGTAGGTCCGCTTCTTCATTGCCTTCAATTCCCTTATGGGCTGGTACCCACCGGTACTCCACCCGGATATTCTTGCTCAGCAACTCGCTTTCCCAATTCATTGTCCGTAACGCTAGCCCCTGTCCTGGTGTTACGGGGGTGTATTCCCTAAGTAACTTTATTATTGTATCCGTAGATACTTTAGCTCTTAGGTCCGCTGCCGTAGATCCTAATTCCTTAATAAAAGATACTCGGTCAAAGTATCTGTATCAATACCCCTTAATCGATTCAGTTGTTTCTTACTTAATTTCGATATTTGATTAATTCGGTTTTGCCTAGCCTTTTTAAGTTGTCTCTTACTTTGGGGCCGGGGATTAATTCTTCCTTTCCGAGTTCTCCGTAAAGGTTCCGTAATACAATCTATTGGAACAATAGCTTCTTGCGTATTCGAATCCACACTAATATCCCTAGCTATATCTCGAGGTATTGAAGATATTCCTCGATCCGGTATTGAAGATTTTCCTCGGTCCTCTCCTATCTGTTCGAGACTATCGATATGTATTCTCAAGCCGGTATCTAATCCTATAACACTGGCTATCCACCAGACGCAACTTCCCACAAAGAAGTACTGGTTTTGTCGGGCGAAAGATATAATTCTTTCAAAGGCGTAAATGATAACTTCTGAATCGTTTGCGAAGTTTAGTGTCATTCGGGTGGATACTTAACAGAGGTGCGGGGCTGCCGCTACAAAAAAGCTAATAGATTTTTATATAAAAATATAAAGGTATAGGTATCGTAAAAACTCAATAATAAATAAAAGTCTTCTTTCGCTGGTAGGTATCTGACTGTTCGCTGCTAGAGCTTGTTCTTTTATTGCCTGAATAATGCGAGTCTTTTATAGTCCTTAGCGGCTCAAGTTTGGCCGCCGTTCCACTGACTATGACAATAGTTTTACTTGATAGCGTCCTCGGGATACTGTCCCGGTCTTCGCCACGAGTTCCCTTTAGGTTATCGTGTTCATGCATGATTGTTTCCGTTTAATCATGTAAGATATCAAACGCAACTTATGCCAACTCATAACTTCAACTTAGACATCTTGCTCACCGTTCGTTCAGTAGTTGGAACGTCTGACGTCATATAATACGATCAGCGCTTTATCGCAATATAATAATAACGTGAAGTTATTAATGCCTCACCATACCAATTTGGCTATTCGGCATTGCGTCAGAGATTTATTCGGCGACCAACCGATACTCCGCCAACGTAGATTATGACACCCTCTTAGGGTTGCGATGCATACTAACTCATAAACTAATGAGCAGGGTCGCTTCTGGCCTCATATCTGCAGCCAATGCCAATAATCCCTCACGCACTGCATGCTTAGGTTCCGGACTTCCATGAACCGGGGAGTGTGCGCACCGACCCTTATCTCTGAGAGATAAGGTGCGACGATCCCTCGTTCTCGCATATTGCATAACGCGTGCTGCACACCCGACTTTCCGTCATCATGATGTGTTGTCCCGCTATCAAGGTGTAGTAGGTGTAATGTATAATTATGCGCACCGCTGATGGTTTTTCACATCCCGGCTATGGCAACATAATTGTAGACTTCCGAATCTACTAGATAAGCCTGCGCTTATCCAATCATTACATACGGCTCAGATGTAACCCCGCTAAAGGCCGTCTGACTGATCACATGTCTTCATACGCAAAAAGGTGTTTTGCTTCAATGACTAATGGTATCCACTTCCGAATGGTAGTCAAGAGTAATTGCTTGAAGAACATGTATCATCACCGCTGTCAGGAGAGAACCCCTAACACCTGGTCCTGGTTCGTCCGATTGTATTCTTCTTAAAGTCGCTTGAGAGTCTGTAAAAACCGTCACTCTCCTCACTCCTTTTTTCCCGCAAATCTCATCCACAATTTTCACTGCTTCCGACATCGCGTACATTTCTGTGTCAAACGCTTCCTTCTGTCGGCCTAGGTGTACCCTCCTCTTATTCCATCTTCCCTCTTTCCATACCACTGCACACCCGACCCACTCATCCTCTTTTCCCGCTCCATCCGTCCAAAGAACCAGGCCTTCTCTTTCTTTCCTCGCCTCTTCCAACGCCTGTTCTTCTTCCTGAATTATCACTTGGCCTTTCAGCCTCTTTCTGATTTCCGGTAACGTGGTCCCCTCATATCTCCTCTTCTCCAAGGGGTAATCCTCCGGGATCAACTCATCAATCCCCTCCACCCTCCTAACCACATTTCCTTCCATCTCTATCATTCTCCCTCCGCCTGAAGCGTCGGGCATCATCATTTGCCTCATCTTATACCGCCTAACCCAGTTATTAAAAATCGCATTTGCCAGTCTAAGTCCAGCATCATTCATCAAAGCTCCTTGAGGTGTCGTTCTAAAGCATCCGGTTACCCTTCTGCCTTGCTCATTTAAAATTTTTTGTACCTCCTGAGCTTTGCCTTTCTGTTTCTTCCACCACAACTCAGCGCCGTATAACGCAACGGCCTGTACTGCAGCGATTTGGATTCGTTGACATCCTTCCAGGCTTAATCCTTTCTTCGTCATCAAGGATCGTACCCTGCTTTGCGCTCTCCTTGCTTTCACAAAAATCTTTTTCGTATGGTCATTTAGGGTAAGCATACTATCCAGCCATACCCCCAACCACCTTGTCGCTTCTTTATTGTATGGAACCTCATAATTTCCGACCCTTATCTTGACCTTCATCTTTGGTTCCTTATTGCTTCTCTTTCGAGTAAACAATATCGCTTCAGTTTTTTCAATGTCAAACTGACAGGCGTTTTCCTTCGCCCAAATCTGTACTTATTTGGCACATCCTTCCAGTTGTTGCGTGCATTCCCCCACATCTTCACCTTCCAGCACCCATGCCACATCATCGACGAAAGATATCCCTTCACTTCCACACTCTCCTTCTTGTTCTTCAACTCTGCCGAACAATCCCAAAAGATATATGACGAAAAGTACTGGCGATACTCGCGACCCCTGCGGAACTCCCGTTTCCACATCCATACTATCTCCTTCATTTCCGTCCATCGACATAATCACTTTTCTTTCTTCCATAAAGCTTTCCACCCATCTCACCAGATCAGCTTCAAACCCCATTTCTTCCATTCTTTTTATCAAATTTCCCTTCGCCACATGTGGGAAGGCTCCCTTGACATCCATCAACAACACCGCCGCAGTATTCCCCCTACCCCACACTTCTTCAACTCTCTTCATCAACCTTCCAACTGCGTCTATTGCTGACCTTCTCTTTCTGCATCCAAATTGTCCGTCGTGAAGTAACTGCCTTCGCTCACACTGATCTGCTATTGCATTCGCTGCTACCTTCTCGACCACTTTTCCCAGACAATTTAACAACGTAATCACCCTATATGCTTTGGCGACTCCGTAATCTGGCTTATTCGGCTTCGGTATAACCACCCCCCTCGCTTCTTTCCAAACTCATGGGTGTATCCCTAACCTAAAAGTCATCTTAACAATCGCGATTATTCTCGGAGCATCCCACTCCCACAATAACCTAATTGCCTTAAAACCCAATCTGTCCGGACCAGGTGCCTTCTTAACTGATTGATCGAACAGAGCCAACCGGATGTCCTCATCAGTAATTTTCTTCCACATTCCCCCTCCCTCTTCTTGGGCCTTTCTCTCCACACCCTTCAAAGGTTTCGGAAACGCTTCTTCTTTAATCAACTCTGCCTTATCCTCCCAGGATTCCGCCACCACTCCATCCCTGGATTTCAAAGCCTTCGTCGTTTGCTGACCCCCTGGTTTTGTATACCTCAAGGCCTGCCATACCTGATCCTTCGTCGCGGAGGACAAAAAGTCCTGCCACATCTTCGTTTTCGACTGTCGGATTATTCTCCGGACGTTGCTTCGCTGCTTTTTGACTTGTTGCTGCGTCGCTTCCCCCCTTCGTCTGGCCCTCTTTAACGAGCCCAAAATCCTTCTATTTTCTGCGATCTCCTCATTCCACCACCTCTTAGATCTCGCACAAACTTTAACTTTTTTGCAGCACCTGTTGAGATGATTAACAAAATTCGCACTTAGACAAGTAGGTTAGCTACGTCAACGTCAAAGCTTCTACAAACTCAGAGTTTTCTATCGGTCTAAAGCTTCTTGTGGAAAACGCTACTCTCTGTGAAGCACGGTTCTCTCAAGCAGGCTCTTAGATGTGCTTTCAATTCTGCGTGTGTGCGCGTAGCGCAGTCTATAGTCAATTTGCACCTTTGCCGATGAACGTTGTAAAATCTCGAAAGTGCTTCCGCTGGAAAGTAGCCCTGCAATCGCATACCGGAAAACTGGAAATATCCCGGTGCTTTCAAAGTTTCCCCAAAGTTTCAATTGATTTCAGGGTTTCACGCCGGTGAAAGCTTAAAATCGAGTTACGTAAATTCGCGAAGGAATTTAGGCTAGCAATGGACTGCCTGGGCTATGCATGAATGACTCGGAATCCATCATGGGCTTGCTCAACCATGGATCAATGAGTGGACTGGGTGTACACAGTTAGGATATTCAATCCTTTTCGAGGCTTCACATCGCTCACAAGCCATGATCTCTTTATAGTGTGCAGAGTTTTATGATTGCGCCCTTTGGCGGCCTCAATCATTTATATTTAATAGAAGTTCTGGCCAATGAAGCACATGGTCCTTGCAAGGGACCTGATTAGTAGCGACTACAACGATGAATTGCAACATTCGGCTGTAGCTGGGAATTCCGGGTGGGCTGTACAAATACTCTTGTCAACCACAACATAATATGTCAACTACAATGAAGCACTATTAGATTAGCAGCTTACAGCTTCAGGTCTATCCTGTGCAATGGAATACTGCCAAGAATTTTGAATCCAATTTCCTGCTATGAAAATATTAGAACTGGATTCTAAACACAGCCATCTACTAAGACGTAGGTATAAATACGGAGAGAATAGTTATTGCACGATGTGAAGTCTAAAAAATGGTTGATTATCTTAACCAAGTGCACCAGTCCGCTCATGGATTCATGGTTGGGCAGGCCTGAAATGGATTCCGGGTCATCCATGGATGGTCTGGGCAATCCATGGCTGGTCTGAATCCACCACTGGACCCGAACACCCACATACAAATGCCTATGAATTGACGATGGATGACTATAGACTGTACATCATGCAGGGTCCACGGGAAGCTTGTTTTGAGCTACACGTGTGTGCGTGGCGCAGTCTATAGTCGATTTGCATTTTTGCCGGTGACTATGTACATGTACTATAGCTAAAGAACGCCTCGTAAAGATGGAGTCGTTCTAACTGGTCTAAACTAATTTAAATGAACTAACAAATCCCTACATCCGTAGACCTCTAATATTCTCTGAAATTACTATTTCTTGTTTAGGAATTTTTTAGAACAGTTAGACCGCTTAGAATGGTTAGAGCTACTTTCTATTCTACAGGAGGTCCTCCAAAATTGATACCTCGGAAGCCTTTGCTCTGTACAAAAATCAATGCGGCCGTAAAAGCTAGTACAATAATTAGAGGAATACCTCTTCTTTCCATGTGTGTGGCCACCTTCAGTTTGGAAAAAAAAGCCGCGATATTATATTCTCTCTCACTGCTCCAACCAGTACGAAGAATCCGATCTCAAGCGAAGCCCACAAACATTGAAAAAGCCCAATCAACTTCTTGCCCTGCTGCCGCTTATCGGCTACTATTTCGATAACGCATCGTTCCTCTATTTTGTATCATCGGTTATTGAAGCATCCTCCGGCGGCTTGTTGTTCGGCTTGCTGTCGTATGTGGTGGTAACTGTGAACATTGTTGAGCGATGATATCAATAGGTTCGTATGTAAGATCCGGTTGATGAGTTTTTATCATAGCTTGAGACTGGATTTCCAGAGTTGTGTATATCAAGGTTGCAAAACAGTGACCTCTCTTACGGTACTTGAGCTGAATTTGAACCATTCCTTCTGTATACGCTTCGAAGTAGTGAGATTGCCCCCGTATCGATCTGGGCTGCCTCCAAACTTTCGCTTGCAGCCGTTTTCAATGACGATCCACACAATTCTGTAACTGTTGGCTCCTTGAGCTGAGTCGTGAAGATGAAATGGGTTGTACTGGTGTACCATGGCACTTAACCCCGGATTTGGCGACCTGGCTCTTGCTATCACGAAGTTCGGATGTTGAACACACAGATACGACAATCGGCCTTACAAAGATCTGAAGACTTTGGGAGATAATACATGTGTGCCGGTTTGTCTCGAGTCTGCGTCTGCGCTTCTTGTTTCCGTTGTCTATATCTGCGGTGTTGGGTTCCCCTTCTAGACCTGGCTGGAGACATTGGTGGGGGAGTCATCTGGAAGTTCCTCAAAGGGATTTGCTAAAGCTCCGTAAAACGACCAGGAATACCGCTGAAGATTGCTCTGGCAACTTCGGAGGACGGCCTGCCAGAGCCTAGTGAGAGACCTCTAGGTCATCTAAATGACCTTGCGGACCAAAGAGCACGGAGCCACATAGACTGCATCAAGTTCCTGGGTAGTATCTTTTCGCTGGGACTGAACGCTCCCAATTTGCTTGCTTGCCTCTGATGCGCTGTCGGTCTTTAAGCTATGAGCTTTTTGTCCCGTTGAATCTGTCGTATGAGCACTCGGCATGAAAGCTGAGTTACGTTTAACGCCGTCTTATACTCGCAGGTTGTAGGCGTCTTCGGAGCAATTACGTAGCAATTTTGGAGATTGGTTTAGGCATGGAAAGCGACCGGGACGCTGGGATGTTTTGTCGAGTTGGATGATCATCGTTGGAACGATGGATTTCGGGTGTTTGGCTGTCACATGCGAATACGCTTGCGTCGAAGTATGTACTCGTCGGTGTCATCGTGCTTGTCAAGTGAGACTGGGCCCCACTGCGTACTAGTGCGTCGAGCACAGACCACCGTCCACCACGTGTTCACGCTGAGCCGCCCACACCACCAGCTGCTTTTATGGTTCAGTTCCTGGCTGGCATGTACAGGCCCGAAAGCAGGCCTTCCAGCGACAAACTCACTGGGGTCAATCATTAACCGGTTCTTGCGGTTGAAGGAGCGCTGCAAGTTTTGTTTATTTGTTCTGAGAAGGTTAGCACGGAAGAGACGATGCGACATTGCACTTACTTTGACTGTTTCTTAGAAGCTAGGTTGTTTTCCTCCTTATTAGTCACTTTGTGCACAGAAATAACCCTACAACCCTGTCTACCCCATATATATTCGGCATCGCCATCCGTTCCCATGCTTCCTCTGTTTCTCCTGAGTCCATTCGCAAAGCCGAAAGCAACTTCCACTTCGGTGTCCCCCAAGATCAACGAAAAGCAAGCCAGTCGCCACCGGTGCACTCTCCATGCTCCAGACGCAGTATATCTGTCGACCAGGGTCTTCAGCGCCGCCTGAAGTCTTTCATGCCCGTAATACTTCTGAGGGCATTCTCGGGGCGGAGCCAAAGTGTGCGTAAATGTTGGTAAGTACCGGGCGAAGACGACCTTAATAACACGATCTACAAGAACCTTGATAGCAGTGGTAAGTTCCACGATGGGTGACAGTGAATTGAGATGTTTTTGAAGAAGTGTTCGAGTGAGGTTCCTGGGGCGCGAAAGAAGGGGAGAAAGGGGAAGAAAGTGAAGGGGTCCATCGCACAATTGCTTCAGTCTATTCTGTCCGCGGAAGATTCCGCGATGCTTTTTTTCCAGAAACCTGGCCACTCACCCCTTCATCAACTTGTTGAGTAGACTGAAATTTGGTTGTCCCATTCGTTTGGCAAACTGTTTGAGGGAGAACTGTCTATTTCAAGCTGATTGGTGCTTTTCCTTCTGCGTCCTCAAAGTCGCAAGAATTGTCACTCTTGTCATTGCTCGATCTGAATAAACTTCCACAGCGTGGACATCTCTCATCATCATCACAGTCCACTGGATTATTTATATGGCCATGGAGTCCGTCCGAGGTTGGTTTATCGCCGAGATGTATACAGGGTTATTGGCACTCCTGCCAGGAAGTGTGCCCTGCCCATCTGCGATAAGGTTCGCCAAGTTCACTTCACTGCGTGACCCGATCGCACACCACGCCGCCTCTAGGGTGTTGGAAGTAGTCCCATTCAACGATTGATCTAGTCGATATCGCCAGAGTTGTCATAACCACATTCGGGACCTTCGTTGCCATCGACCTCGTCCTCCGAGATATCGCGGTAGATTCCATCATCCCAGACATACTCAGGGAATGGATTTGCCGGCCGGTAGGTACGGTAGACGTTGTCGTTGCAATTTAAGGAGATGTGCAACCCCTTCTCCTGCTCATGTTTCTCTAGGTCATTCTAGAGAACTCCGATACCCAGGACGAGGTGAATATTCCACATCTAACCATTTGAGTACAAATTAAAACGAACCCCCTAAAAACAACCTAACCGAAAAATATCACCCATTTCAAGGGTGTTGCCACCTGGTACCAGGTGGGCAACCGTGCCTGGTTGTATGTGTCCTCCTCCCCTGAATTGTGGTGTACATTTTGCCGCACTGTACACATACATGTAATTGGGGTGGGGGTGGTGGCGCATGAAAAACTCCGATTGGTTGCGGGGGGAACAAGGGATCACTAAATCCAAAGGGTGGCGGTCTGTCTGCAACAGTCCATCCTAGCCTCTGCGTATGCCTAGTGGATGCGAGAAGATTGTTGACACTTGAAAGGGCTACGGAGAAAAGGCTTTGTTACTCCTACCCCGAGCGGTGGAATCTCCTTGTGGCCGCGAAGCAGTTAAGCTTGGAACAGCAGGCGTGTTGGACCCGAGACACACTTTTAGGTATGATTGACCGGTGCTGTAGGATGAGCCGGGAGACTGTTTGCTGAAGGACTTAATATGGGCATTGTCTTTGCCGGAGGACTTGGCGCAGGTTTTTCGGAGTTGGTGGCTTTTTGATTGACCTTTCTTTGCAGGCACGATATGAGTCGTTGCAGCGTTCGAACATCGTCGTTAATTAGCTTCTCGTCCGGTATGAGTGCAGTAATCATGACCCTACGTCAGTTATCTACCGTTAGTAAATTATGTTTCCTTGTATACTGTCAGTTATTGGATTCCTTACGTTTGCGGAGCATAGATCCTAAGTCGCAAGAAGGAGTTGGACTATCAATCACGGGTATTTGTCTCGGAACTGATGTTACGATGGCTTTGCGATACACCATCTCCCCCGAAGGTCTAGATGTTCAGGTTGCTATAAACTTCGGAGGATCCTGGAAAGCGTTTTGAGTGACTGCATAGCTCCGAGGAGATATATGATGCGCCGGTTCGCTGGAGGACGATGTCGATGAAACAACGACTCCGGATGTGGTTCTGACAACTCCGGTGATATCATCTAGATCAGTCGTTGAATGGGACTGCTTCCAACCACCCAAGAGTTGGCGTGGTGTGCAATCAGATGGGCACTAGGGTGAACCCAGAAATTTGCCATTAATGCATTGTTGTACACTAAACGGAAGGGTTGCTGAGGCAAGGCCTTCATGGCCGGCCACAGAAACCCATGAGGTCGTCATCCTACCGCGGATTCTCGGGCGTGCGGGTCTTTTAGAAACGTGAGTATCAATCTCGACATTTCGCGGCAGGCACTTTGAAATCCCAGTAGGAACAGGATTCTACAAGCCTGCTTGAGTAGGGTCTCCAGCCACGACCAAGGGAGTTGCCAGTGACTATCGGGCAATCCCTCGAAAGGATTGGCGAGGGCGCCATAGAAGGAACAAGGCAATCTGGAGGGTTTGCATTGGCAACTTGGTGAAACGGCATTCCACAACCCTGTCAGTGAGTTGAGTTACCCCCAACAAACCCTATAGTGCCAGTCGTAGTTGTCAAACATGTGCAGGTTCTGACCCGGAATTCCCAAGGGCCTGTCCAGACTTGGGCGTGCGGCGTCTTTTCGATGGGTGGATATATAATCATTGCCATTAACGGTTTACTCCTTATGGTGAATCTTTTAGAGTGCTCCAAAGCCATTGTGGGGGAGGTAGATCCAGTAGGGGTTTTTGTGGAGTAAATCGATAAGGTTAGGAATTCCCAAGAATGCTCTCCAAACGTTCCGAACTTGCCGTATCGGCGAAGTCTGAATTCGCGGAAAGCCGTAATACCTTCCGATTACTACCACGCCCTGTACAGAAGGCCGACACAATGCAAGGATTACCGAGACAACGCTCCCAAGCCGGCCATAATGCCATCCTAGCCTCGGCATATGCGCATTGTATGCGAAAGATCGTTGACACTCTGAAAGGGCTACTGAGACGAGGCTTCGTAGCTGGCCACAGCAACCATGATCCTACGTCGGTATTCCACCGTAGGTAGGTATGTACTGACTTCTCTGTACACTGTCAATGTTCGGATCCCTTACATTTAAGTAGCACAGAACCTATAACGTACCATTCGTTTCGTATGATGCGCCGAGGTTGTGCAACATCCATTTAGCATGATTGCGTTGAACTCGGATTGTGTACGTTTGGTTGGGTTGAGAATCTCAAAGTCGTCGTGCATCCTCTCAAGGGTACCAGAGAATCCACACAGGTGAGAACCGGGAGGTAGCAGAAGGAGGTTGAGCTTGGGCCAGGAGGAAAGTCTAGATTTTGCGGGGACTCTGGCGGATTGGTCCGGAGTAGCTGTTTTGACCAGGTGGCTCTTCTTGGCGGGGCAGTTAACAACCCACACACATTCCAGGGATATATTAATTGGCATCGGCGAGACTCCTACAGGCATGTAACCAATCCAGTGGACTCCGACGACGACGAGAGGAGGTACCCACACTGCGGGAGGCTGTTCCGGTCAAGGAGACGCGTCCGCCAACATTGACGGATGCGACTCCGCACTCCACACTCCGCAGATCCAAAGAAATTAAAATGTGAGATTTTAGGTTTTCTGCACATCATGTAATTCATGTTTAAATTTTCTGGCTATAACTGGGTACTCCTGTCCGTCTGTTGCTGGTCGCTTGCTTCCTTTTCTCCCCTTGCGCGCCTCACGAACCTCGCTAGAACACTTTTTCAAAAACATTTCGACCCACTGCCTCCGGGTCCACTCCAAGTAGTCAAAGTTGCTGAGAGGGAGCCAGTTTTCGTACGTGCCTGAGAAGTCAGCAACGGCAGCTCCCAATGGAGTGGCCTGTCGCGCAGCTGCTTCAACCGATTTTGGCCGCGGATAATCCTACGGTGTTGGAGGAAGCCAAGCAAAGCCCAACAAGGATGGAAACCGACGAGGACCTTCGAACGCAGTGGGAAGATATGACCCGTGACGTCCAAGGAGTAACCAGGGAGTTTTCTTCTTTCTATCTCTAACTTTCCACCACAACATGCGCAATTTTCTTTCTCGTATCCTCGACCCACGGCTATCAGTGCCGGTTTATCCCCGGAACGTATATGGAGTTGTTCAATGTTCCCCAGGAAGTGCCACCTGGCCGGCTGCAATGATGGCCAAGTTGACATGACCGCGTTTCGATTCTGCGCTTTGATACGGTCCGCGACATAATGAGCACCGAGCCTCTGTCCTTGGAGAAAGCTAATTGCGGGCGACATCCTAAAATATGCAATCGAAACAAAAGTGGTGGCCGCAAGGTAGTGTTGCCGTCTCCTCGTTCTCCAGATTGGACACTCTTCTTTGTCAGAGGAGGTAGATGTAGAAGTTAAACTAGAAGAAGGCATAATAGAGTTGTGGTGATTGTGATGAGAGAATGTATTATGATTCACGAGACATGTTACTTTGTCTTGGAGAGCGCCGTTCGGATACTTCTTTTTCTATTTTTCGATTGCGGTATATACCCGTCTGAATTCCTTTTGATATTCGTCTGGGTAGGCGCTGAGATCGTTCAGCTTCTACATCTCTTCGTGTATCTGATAACTTTTCGTCACAGTCTAAGTCGTGTCAAATGGCGATGCTCTACAGCCTCCACCCCACGAAGAAATAGTCTAATTGCAACCGATCGCTACCGTTGATAAGTGGTAGTTTAGCGTGTCGAGCTGTCACTCCGTGGCTTGTTTCTGCGATGTTTGTCTTCCTTCCTTCCTCGTGCTTTAGAAGGCGTTGCAGTCGGATTATGCGCTTCCGGACGAGCTTTTCCCTCTCCTTCAAGCTGGATGATATTATGCTCCGTTGCAATGTTCCATACGGGCTTCCAGACTCGGTTCTCTTTGCCATTGACGATGGACAGACAATATGTGGCTGTTATGTCCTTTGAGTAATTGTGGCAGGGATAGAATTGATAAACGACATTCGCGCTAGTTGAAGTGGATGTATGTGTCTCGTCTGATTCCAAAAAGATCCTCCTTCTCTTGCTGTCTCCGTCGGGGTGGTATTTGGGTCCCAATCGAAGATGCCCGTATAGTCTCGGGCTACCAATCTTCCATCCACATCCCGGAGCTACTGATGGCGTGTTGAATTCGCAGCACATCACCGTTTTGACGTATACGGGGATGATGTAGCCGTTAAATTGTCATCGTCACTGTCCTCATACTCGGCGTTCTGGAGTGGCGGCAATTCTTGAATGGACCGAATAACTGTTGGCGTCGATTCCTGGAGTTGATGCCATTGAATCTTGCTTGTGGTTTTCGGGGTTGTATAATCCAGCCACGTCCATGACCTGTTGCTGTGACATTACGCCCATATTTATCTGGGCCACCGGGGTCGATTTTGGGATTCGGTAGCGCATGATACACGGACATTGGTCTGGGTTGCGGATCCACCGCAGTGATTGGGATGGGTTGCGGTGGAGTGCGACGGAGACGTGTGGGATAGCCATCTGTAGGAGTCTCTATTAGTTTCTGTGATGCTAGTAGGAAACAGGGCTGTGGGTCACCTTATTCATTTGGGGGATGTAAAATGGTGTCCATAAGGTAGAATAATTTTCACAGGACACGACCGGAGTTGGTAGGTTCGAGTGTTCGCAAGATCTGTCTAAGAATTTGAAGCTGGGAAAGACATAGCAGGCAATGTGGTAGAATTCATGGGCTAGTGTCTCATACACACTTTCTGCTCTTAGCAGGTCAGTAATAAATCGATTGTTGAGAGAAAGGAGGAGGCATGCCCGCACAGATTCGCAAGGTCCAATTCATGACACCCATGTTCGTAGGTATGGTGTCGATGTTGGTTTAGGAATCCAGTACCGCATGATGTATGGGAAGTTATTCAATAAAACTTACTATTGCAAAACGACATGGTCTCGCACCCAACGATGCGACGGCGAGGGGTGGAGTCTGAGCAGGTGCTGGAGGAGAATCTGGGGCAGCTATCAATAGGAGTATTACTTCGGCGAAGTTAGTGCATAGGGCTGTGAATTACCTTGATTCTACTGTTTCTAGAAGAGTATCTTGTAGATATTGGAATTGAAATGCAGGTTCTCGATGTACTGGTGATTAAGTCTTTCGAATGTGAATCCAGTGCGAAGACGTTAGCAGTGCAAAAGAGCGTCCGATTGACGATTATCTTAGTCCCATGGGTCCATCCAGTCATCTATGAGTTTCATCGCCGTGGGTAGGTGATCTTCCTCTCGTATTCTGAGTACTCAGTGGTGATGTATAATATGCGTTTCAACGAAGAAATACTGTAAAGTGGAGGAGAGTGTATTGTAATATGTGTAGAACGGACCAGATGAGTAGGATAGAGAAATGAATTGATAGGTACGAAAGAGGTATGTAGCAATAGCAGTCTATAGAACTCTGTCTCATCGAAATAGAGGGAGGAGATGGAAGGAGATCGAGAAGAAGAAGAAGTGGCTCTCAGCCCTCCCTAGAGGAGAGAGGGCAAGAGAAATCGAAGTAGTTGTGGACGTGTGACAATGATTGAGAGAATTGATGTGATGGAGTCGAGAGACGGGAGGTAGGAGAGATGTGTTTTATACCCCATTTCCGACCCAGTATTTTGTTCTTTACTGTGCTATTTGCTCCCTACGGTTTTGGGGGTTTGGACCCGACTCAGTTTAGGTGAACGATGTGTTTGTCACTTGAGTAGCAGTGAGAAGCGAAATAGTTCATCGCATCCAGGAATATCCCGTTTTTGGCTACCTCTTCCAAAACGTAGTGTAGTAACATTCCAAGTAATCCGAATACGTTTTTGCTAACAGCAGTGAAAATTTGATAACCTTCACCTCACCCGTTTATCGCTAACGCTTCCGAAGCATAATGTTGGCTACATTCCATAGTACTCCGAATACGTCCGTGATAGCCGTGAGAATTGCAGCAAAAAAAAAATACACTTCATACCGCCGATATTGGCTACCTTTTCCGAAGCATGATGTTAGTAACATTCCGACGCACTCCTAATACGTCCGCGATAGCCGTGAGAATTGCACCTCATGCGCGCACTAATGAAGATAAAGGAAGTGGACCCAACATTCTACACTTCATGCGAAGACAGCAACAAACAATCGAACTGATCCACCTAAAATTATAGCGGAATGTAAAGTAAACGGGAAACTTGATGCGGGCGAAGGACTGTTCCGATGAAGATGTTGACGTTGACACGTTTGGGGAATGAGGTCTGGAGCAGATGGTTGGTTTTTTTTAATAACGCAACATGAAGGATCAAGATGCCGGAATTAAGTTTCATGTGATTCATTTTTAATTTTCCCTGCCGCCATTTCTGTTGATGTCGGGCGCACGGCGAGACAGAAATGCCGAACGGAAGTATGACGTATGCCAAGTTTCACCCGTTCACACGTGTTTCTAAGCCGCACCTTCTTCCAACCTCACGCACGCCACGCGCCCATCCTCGCCACGCGTCTCACTACAAACCCCAAACTTCCACAACGCCCCACCACCACCCTACCATTATTACTCCTGCGTACAAAATGGCAGCCCCTCAAGAAGACGCCGCTACCGTCCTCGAAATCTTTGTCAACGACGGTATCCCCCCCTCCCCCCACCCTTACCCTCCCCCACTTACCCATCCCTGCATGTAGTCGCCAACCTCCCCGCCGAAATCCAACACATCTACGAAGAACTCTCCGCCAAAGACCGTCTCCTCTCCGAATACCGTAACACATACCTAACCCGCGACGCGTCCTTACAAAAACACATCCGCCTACACGGCAGCCACGTCGAGAACCCCAAAGAATCCGTGTACATCGACCAGATCCGCAAAAACCAACGTCTCGTCCTGCAGTTACAAGACGAAAAACTCGCGCTCGCACAAAAGGCACTGGATCTGATCGACAAACACTCGCGTCGGTTGGATGGACAAATCGCGAATCTTGTCCGCGATGGATTAATGCCCGCCGACGCGCTTACCCCCGCCCCGCCGCCAAGTAACCTCCCCGCTGCCAGCCAGCATGTAGGGGGACGAGGGATCCGACAGAGTCCCGGCCTAGGACTGGGACGAACGTTTTCGGAGCGGACGGGGACGCCTGGGACGCCACGGGAGGGCGGGAATAAGCGGTTGAAGATGACAGGGGGGGCGCCGGCGAATGCGCCGCAGGTTAGTTCGGGGCTTGCGGGGCGGCCGTCGACGCCCGGGGTAAAGACTGAGACGTCGCGGGCGGGAACGCCGAGTGGGCACTCTGGCACGCGGAAGACGGGGAGAAAGAAACCGCCCCAGAAGAGGGTTCTTGATGACGATGGGGATGAAGAGGAGGATGAAGATGAAGATGAGGGGGGGGAGGGCGATGATAAACGGCTGTATTGTGTTTGTCAGCAGGTGTCGTATGGGAGTATGGTGGGGTGCGATGATAAGGAATGTCCGTATGAGTGGTTCCATTGGGGGTGTGTGCATCTTACTGAGGAGCCGAGGGGCAAGTGGTATTGTCCTGCTTGTACAGATCGGAGGGAAAAGATGAGGATTCGCTAGGTAGAATCTGGGAGTGGGATAAAGGTTGACGGCATAGAGTTGCGGATGGGTAATATAGGTGTTAGACTTTGCTGTCGTTCTTTTCGTACTGCCATATCTAACGCTATAGCGTGAAGTTTTTTTAATCTACCTTGGTATGAATAACATTGTATGTATATATGATGCATCAGTACTTGGTGATATGACAGACGAAAGCCATTATGCCATTAATTATTCTGCCTTTACTGTATACAGTTTATAGCTCTAAGCCTTCTGCCCATATCCCGTATCGATGAACACCTGAACACCATCCGAACCGTTGGAGCCGCTCACGCTCCCCGCTGCACATTAGGACGGGATAAGCATTTTGAAATTTAGTTCCGGTTTATGACTACCTACTCTGCACTCATAACTAGTGTCTGCCGACGAAAACTGGGCAGAAAAGCATACACGCTCGGTATCCTTCAATTCGAATCCTTTTCCCTTCGGGTATAGTGTGAGTAAGTATCCCTTCCTTCGGGTATAATGAGAGTAAAAGAGTCACATTAGAAGTCGAACCTACCAATCAAAGTCTTTGCCACACGATGATCATTTACTTACACTATACCCGAAAGGAAAAAGATACGAATTGAAGCATATCGAGGGTGTAGGGGATAAGTACAACAATGGCGAATAAAACGACAACGGAAAAATCATAATCACACCTGCAGACCTAGAAAGCAATTCACCGCCTAACAATCTCAACGCACTTATAAATAACGTCAACAACCCTCCTCCAAAACTCCCTAACTCCATCACAACAATCTATAATCCTCGAGCTCCAAACCTGCATCATCACCTCTCATCTTCCAGCGGGAATATGCTGACTCTATAAACGCAGTCAGTCTATGAATGCCCAGACTTCTCTTTCCACGTGTCTGGTTTACAAGAGCAGAAAGTTGAGACATACCATTCGGTACTTCTTAACTAACGTGTATATCCTCGTATTTAGCACCAACGCCAAGACCATCAGAAACAGCGCTCCAGAGTTGATAGTGACTTATGCGATGTTGCTTGGAGTCCACGATGGTAGTGAGGTGGTGGGGTGTAGCGTAATGCATGTAGGATCCGGGGTATTAGTTGTGGCATTGTTTAGAGTGTTGGGGGGGCTCGGGGCTTAGGGTAGTCCCCTAGCTGTGGCGATTGAGTTCGAGTGCATAGTAGATATGGCTGATGCTGTGAAGTGTAAAGCTAAGAATGTAATTATATGTAATTTACCGGCTGGTAACATCTCTTTGGCTGTGAAAGAAGTTCAAAGATGCTGGTATGTGCTGCTGGTATACTTAGTCTCGGGTGTGGTTTCGAGGTGAGCAGCAGGATTTCGGGGTGGCTAAAAATTTGACACTTAGTAATATCTCTTACTTTGCTTGATAGAAATAACTTTTATAGTATCACTAAACTTACATGACTGGACACTGGATCAGGCTAATAGATTTGTGTGCATGATTGTACAAGAGTTACCGGCTGGCATGGTTAGCATTCCTCCGCCTGCGAAGCAGCAGGATTTCGGTGGCAGCCAAAGAATCCGACACATTTTCATATGTGGTATAGACCTATTACTGGTCGGCGGCTTCACCAATGATATTCGTACCTAAGTGGCTCCAGATCCCGCGGCGTGCGTGAATTGTCTCGTTGTTGAGCCAACCCACGATCACTAAATAACTATTCTTTTTGTTGTTCCTTGCCGCCGTCGCAGTGAGTAGTTCGCCCTTTAACACCCCCGAAATTCAGATGTGGTACTGCATATGTACTGCACGGGTTGTTTGGGGCAGACTAGTTCCTCTTGCTCGTAGGACAGACATGATAGGCTGGTCCACTAATGATGCTCTGGCCTCGTACCCCGGCCCTTGATCTTACATGATTTTATACTAACCGAAATGGTGGGTCTGATCCAAATTGAGACTGAAAAAAGTGAGGTGAAAGGGCCTGGAGACATCACTCCACCAAAAATTCAAATTACCTCCAGAGAGCTGAGCTTTTCGGGGTTATTAGTTTACACCTACCTGAGTCAATGCCGAGCATTTTTTTAAAGAATTCCACCATGTGTCCACTCACTGCAGCCATAACCCGAAGCTCATCCGGGCTTGATCCGGGCTTGATCCGGATTGTTACCAGCTTGACCTGGTCACTCTCGATCACTTTACACCACAAATTATGTCCGACTTGCTTAGTGCCCCATATAAAGTTTATTTCTTTTCCCTTGAACTCTTCTTTCCGTGCGAACCCAGCTCAAACCCGTGGTGTTGAAATTTTAACCGGGTTGACCTGGGAACTTTGTGTGGAGCGAGGTCTCCAGGCTCTCTCTCACAACTTCGCTCCCTCGCCACACTATTCCCTTTTTGTCACTTCCATTTTCATCTTAGTGCACACGTACACAATTAAGAGCCTGATTCGAGGCCAATGATACTCAACGATTAGGACCAGGCTGGCTAGGCAGATGACCTCAACGGATATATCAGACCTTACCTGTTTGGGCGCTCGGTGAGAAAACCCTGTATACAGGCAAGATATATAATTGGCTGATATCGAAGAGCACGAGGAGTCATCGAAGGTTGACCACGGGAGGATAACGCGTGGTGAACTGGCGGAACTGGTTTTGAGCTTGCCGGCGGAATCGGAATAATCTACAAAAAGCAATCCAAATAACGTCGGAATGGATGACTGCTGAACTGTCGATTTTAGTAAATCAGAGAATTCCGGTTTTATGTCAGGAGTCAACCACTAGAAATAGAAGGGCGTTGTATTTGGGAGGCCTTTTGAACTCCACACTTCTGCGCTGCATATTTGGTAATGGTATGGAATGTGAGCATTATGGGATATTAGTTCCACGAGAATCCTTGTAAGTACGGCGTGGCGCATGAAACGATATTAAAAAACATAATATATAGAACCCCGAAGCCGGCATGCCTAGAAATCAATCCACCGCTTAACAACCTCAGTCCATTCCTCGATCTTCCTCCATAACTCCCTGACACCATTGCGACAACGTATTAACCTCGAGCTCCGACTCCGGACCGTTTCTTCATCTTCCAGCGGTACATGCCGACTCTGCCAATACAAAGTCAGTCAACAAACAGAAACGAGCGAAAACTGATACATACCCTCCAATACCTCAGGACCCGCTCGTAATATTTCAGCACTAGCGCTAAGGTCATCAAAAAAAGTGCTCCAGAACCGATAATGACTTGTGCGACGTCACTGCGGGTAAATGGAGAAGTGGAGGGGTGTGGCGTAATGCATGTAGAAAATGGGATACTGGCTGTGGCGTTGTTTAGTCTTCGAATATAGTAGCTGAGAAGGAGATAAGGGCTTCGGGCTTAGGGTGGTGCCCTACTTGCGATTGGTGGTACAGTTTGATTACTTTCCATGTGTTCCTGTTCGTCAAGCGACAGTGAATGTCATGAATGGTGAAAGTAAATAGGTGAGTCTGAAGCAATCACTTACCTAAAAGCAGAGTTGTCTGACAGTACAATAGAAGGTCAGTTTAATATACTTCTGGTTGTTGGACGGTTGTTGAATGTAATATTTGTCGAGTAATCCCCGCTGGAACTCAAAGTGTGCTCGAAATCAACCGACAAGCTTGCGAGCGACGAGAAATTTTGGGAACGAGAGCACTCAAAAGCTGCCCGGTCAGATATTTTATGTTGTTTCGCCGGAATTACCAAAAACGGGAACCCGGAGTTGCACAACCCAGACGACTGAGACAACAAACAAATTTTTTGGAGCGAGGCTCAAAGTCATGTGCAAATCGCATATCGGAAGTTCCAAAGGGGCTTTCCATGTAGCATAGGTGCAAATTATGACGACACATCCGACAACAGGGCAGGAAGACCAGAAACATTCTGGATGTTGACTCAATGGCAGCGCGTTATGATATACATACAAGGTACGGTGGCGGCTTCGCCGCCCTTTGGAGACGCCCAGATTGATCCCAGCCCAGCCAACCCAGAGTTGCCATTTTTAGCAGCTCCTACGCTTCCAGATGTATATGGCTCTAACATACTCCTAGAATTCAAAATTTGTTAGATCTCTTGGCCAGCTCCCAGTGAGCATATCTCTCCAAGTCTGGGTGAGTCTCTATCGTTTCTGTGGCCAGAGCATGTATATTGGCAACTAGGAAGATGCCTTCTGCTAGGTAACTCCAATCAATTCAAGTTCATTTAAGTCCATGAGTTTTGCTCTGATCACAAAGTGTTCTATACATGAACTATGCATAAACAGGTCCTCTTTCACTTCCTGGTCTCCAATTTACTATATCACTAATATTCATAGTGCAGCTGTAAAAAAATGCTCCAAAATGCTGTTGATTCAAAATTTCTGACTCAATATAAGAGATATCATAAATCTAAGACTTGGAGGTGAGAAGACATAGTTATCCACATGTTTTGTATAGGACACTTTGTAATCAGAGCCAAACTCATAGAATTAAAAGGGCAGGTCATTTGGGATCTGAGTTTAAGTGGTAGGTACTTGCCACAATCAACCACTCAGCCACAGAATTACGACCAATCAGAATCGAAAAAGACACATGTCGTGTCCTTATATGAATAATAGAAACAACGGTGGATAAACGACGCGAAAAAAACGGCATTCCAACCCGAAATCTAAAATTGGCAGGCCCAAAAGCCAATCTACCGCCTAACAACCTTAACACGCTCCTAAGTAATGCTAACAGTTTTCCTCTAAAACCTCTCTTCCGCCATTGCTCGTCGAACTCCGACCCAGTGCCGCCTCCTCATCTTCTACCGGGACATGCACACTCTGCGAATGTTGATGATGTCAGTCCACGAACACAAATGCCAGACATCGTGACTCGCCAGTGGATTTGCGGCGCCCGAGCCTGCGAGCTTGCACGGCTCAACGAAACCGTGCCACATCCACCCTAATCCTGCGCACGAGAAACCGAAAATTGTACATGAAAGATGAAACATACCCTCCCATACGTCGCAATCCACGTCTTTATCCTTCCGTAATATTTCAACACTAGCGCTAAGATCGCCAAAAAGAGCGCTCTGGAGCTAATAACGATCTGTGCAACGTCGCTGGGGGTGAATTTTGGAATGGTGGGGTGTGGCTTAATGCATGTAGGAACTGGGGTATATGCTTATGCGGTAAGAATATATATGAGGGTTTAGGGTGAAGCCCTACCAGTGATAATTGTGTTTGAGCGCAGCGTTAGGTAGTTGGCTGATGCTATACGCATGAGCAAAGAGTATTTCTATTCAAGATTAGCGCAGGATTTACCAGTTGTCATTGGCGGAACAGAGCGTTGTGGCTGGAGTTTTTCCATATGTTCCTCGCATGCGTGATTGTTGCATTCGAATGGGTGGAGTATGCAATGATCGCTGGCGCAAAGTGCTCGTAATGTATACTGAGAGAACGCCGTAGTGTAGTATCGGAACGTATACTACTCCGGATCTGCGACCTGGAGCCAATTAACATCCGGGGTCGATACATATAAAGGAAAGTAAAAGCAAAAAGCCCCCCCACTAAACTATTCTTCGATTTCGATTGCTTCGTTGTTGAGAGTTGAACACCGGGAAGTGTAGGTGGATTTTAGACGGTTTCTCACTTATAGGACGCTACTGTACTATACAATATCCCCACTTCATACACTCCCGCTCGAACTTCCACTTCCGCTCCTGCTCTCCAATTTTTATCACTATTTACCATCACCACTGACATTCCTATCCCGTGCTCCCTTATTCCTCTCTCGAAGCTTCTCTCTTGATCTAATCTCTGTGGTCAGTCTAGCGGCAGCTAGTGTCATCCCTTTTGCGCTATTATTTCTCAATTCTATTACAATTAATGATTCTGCTGTTCAAGGGTATTAGCGAATATTTTAAACCTTTCTGCATCCTGAACTTGGTGGACAGAGCGCACGGGAGGATCACTGCCATCTGAACAGATGCTATGCATTTAGTTGACTGGCCAGAAACACCCAATACTGGCTACACCAATCAATGGAAATCGTATTTTCCTTTTGTTATATCTGCCCCCTCACCAATTCATTCTGCATATGCGGCAACGAGGTATCATACACGATATGTACCCTTTGCTCACTATCGCAAGTTGTCGATCGGCCATGAACTTCGGGGTCTGCCAACAGCGAACGAAGCCTCTACATTCCACCACTTTTTTGTTGTAGAGGTGTGATTGCATTGGTTTGAACATGCCTCGCATGCAGTCAACGTAAGAGAAAGCTACCAGGTCTTGGTGAGAATCTGTGAGCTCCATACAGATACGGGTTGCTTTTTTGGCCTGCTGAAAATGAGTACAAAGTCGCTAGATTCGTTGATGAATAATGGATGTTCTAATCTTCGTTACAGCAGCAAGAGAGGATCGCAGAAATTTTTACTTGACTTGTATCATTCGGCGATGCCGTAGGCGAATTTTCTAGAGCCACAGGTTCCCGAGGTGACTTAGACGTCGTTTTCAGAAACCTGTGCATTGACCAACCCAATTCCGGAGGTCTTGTTCTCAACCTGATCTGAAGGTTTTCTATGCCAACGACATCATATAAGGAATCTGTCGACCCACTTTCCCGATGCCGCTTCTCGCACTCGAGGTTCTCTGGTTTATATACTCTACTTAAACGGTAAACGAAAAAGACCTTTAATTTCCGCTTAACTTCGTTTAACTTTTGTTTAACGTTAAACACCATATATCAAGTATGTTTAAGGTTAAACGGTGCATCGGTGTACCACAGAGGCATGCCTTGACTGTATCGAACGGATATTCAAGCACTTTGCCGATCACCTCTGCCAGCCACCTGTTACTGCGTCAACCCATTTCTACTCAGAGTACTTATTGTATTATGATAACATTGTAGGGACACAATGGCAATGACGGTTGCAATAACTTTGAATGGACTAACTAGATATGTGCTCTGTTAGGAGAATTCAAATAACTATGATTAACGCTGCACAGAGTGATCTAACTGACGATTTATTCCCAAGCTGCTGTATATATGTTCGAACGCGATTCTTGCCGGTTACTTAGTTTTGGGAGACCTAAAGACTGACCAGGAATTCATGAAATACTTAAAACATATGCTTCCAATCCGGTATCTACAAAGTATAAATAGGTATTGCTCAGTTTAACCGTACAAGATCCCCATGTTATAGAGCATGGGGCCTGAAGAGCAACCTCTATAACAGCCCGAAATCCTACCTCCCACTTCCGGCTAGCACTTTTTCTAACTTCCGCCAATGGACCACCATCACTACCACCAATCTCTCTAACTTCTATCCTCGCACCCGCACCCGCATCCACTTTCATCCTCTCATTTTTCTTCCCACCTGAAGTAACCTCTGCGCATACATCATGAATGTACTGGACAATCTTGTACTATATCACCCCAAAATCTGTATTATTCGTTTTGGATCTGCCCTACGCAGAACAGCTAGAATGGTAGTTCAGTTTAAACACAACAGCAATGGTACAAAAACCCCCCAAAAACAAGTTTGGAAACTAATCCACCGTTTAACAACCTTAACCCACTCAATAACCCTACTCCAGAACTCTCTAACCCCATCGCAATACTGTACGAACCTCCGACCGCGCGCCACTTCCTCATCTTCCAGTGGTATATGCCAACTCTGTAAATGCTATCGGTATCAGTAAAATACAAGGAAACAAGTGCGAGAACACGAAAATATGATACCTACCCTCTTGTACTTCATAATCAGCGTCTGTATGTCCGCATAATACTTCAGCACTAGTGCCAGGATAGCCAAAAACACTGCTGCCGAACCGATGACGACTTGTGCGACTTCGCCGGGAGGCCAAGATGGGGAGTTGCATGCAGGGGCTGTGGAACCTAGTTAATGGAGATACTAGGGCCTGGGACTTAGGGTTGTGCCCTACCCGTGGCGGTTGTGTTTAGGCTCAGGGCTGAGTGATTGCTGGGCACTGCATAAAACTAAGAACGGACTTGTGTGTATGATTGGTATGGAATTTACCATTTGCCATTGGTAATGGAGGGGTTTCTGATTGGACGCTGTCCATTTGTCCTGTTGGTCGGGCGACTGGAGGTATCACTCAATTCTGTTTTTAGATAGTAGAGGGTTCTGACTGTCCGGTGGGACAACTTAGTAATCTTCTGGTTGTTGATCAGTTGTTGGTCGAGAATTTGGTCGGAAGACCATGCAGTATTTAGAGGAGGACACGGAAAAACATGGACTTCGCTCAGGGGATAAAACGTTATCAGCCCCTTTGCAACTTGCAGATAACTGAGACAATAAAAACAAACTCCGGCGGCTGCTCGTATGCCATTTAAGCCCACGATGCAGAGGTATGGGTACGGTGTGCTGTGTGCAGGTGCTGCGGGCGGGTGCGCGTAGTGGGTTGATGGGACTTATGATGGCGGACGGTGGTGGTGGCCCGGTTGTGAGTGAATGATAGAGTGGGGCGACAGCCCGGATCGTTTTCTCTCTTCAGAGTTCTCGCTTAAACCTAACCTATAAAGTGCTAGTCGGTACCATCTTGGAAGGTATGTACCTAAGTACTTAAGTAGTTGCTTGCGAGCGGTACACTATGTTGCAGTTGGAGGATTTTTGGACTATCTAAGCATTGAATGTCGTTGTCTTCCCCGACATTCCAAAGCTAAGCTTTGTTCAAGTTGCGTAGCCCCTCCTACTACCTAGCCTCGGACTGCTTACAGGGGTAGTACCAGTGGCGGATCGAGACAACCCTTGTCCCCTTAACTATCTATAGGTGATGTTATGCTGATGAGCCAAACTTTGGGCTAAAGTGCGACATCACAAATCTAGTACTGACTTTTGCTGTGAGAACCATGGGACACTAACAGATGCTAGTGCGCAAAAAACCAACTGCTTCTGATCAAATCCTGGGGCTCTTTGCCAATCATGTAGCGGGGTTCTTGTCTGCCCAAGTAAAGACTTGTATTAGTTTGGAAAAACAAAGCCCACCTGCAGCCAGCCTGAGCTGAAGTTCAGCAACATAGCCACCCGTTGCTTTGATTTCCTTGAGCTGATCACAGATTTCGATTGGGTATAGCCGAATGGTGAAACCAACCCCACATGTTGTCTGTCTAATTTACTCTGACGGTTGCTGCAGAAATTACTACAAGAGCCAGCTAACGCCGCAATGGAGGAACTCTGCAATAATCAAAGTCCTAAAGACAGTCGGATCGCTTCATCAGAAGTCACCTATGAGTATACTGATTGGACTTTTCATCAACATCGAAAGAGACCCACAGCGATCGCATACCGAAAAAGAGCTTGTCTTTACTGACTCTGACTCCACACCCCACAGCTTTTTGTTTATATACGTGCATTTTGGAAGGAACTCACGGTCTGCATGACATGCATTGGGCGTTGAACTCTACCTCGGTCGGGCGTAGTGTTGATGTTCCACTCAATGTAAAACTCGTTCACAAAAACAGACGACTGTACACGGATATACATAAGCCGAATGATAACTGGTCCATCAGCAGCTGCCTTTGTTGGTGCACTAGCTAAGTTGCTACTGCAGTCAGCTCGAGGAAAGCAATGGGACCCTTGTTGGTGAGCGGTAGCGCAGTGCTGAAAGCTGCACCGTCGGGAGGAAATGAATACATATAAGAATCAGCTGCAACCACGAGAATACTCTATCCGTTGTCGAATAATGAAAGCCATTCTTCGTTATGATATCAAAAGAATGGGGCAATATATCATGGTCCCTGACGCAACACGATCTGAACCTATGCGACATATCCCGGAGGTCTCGCGGTTATCCCCGAAAGATACCGAATGCATTCTGGACCCGATTTCTTGTCCTTGCGGTTTCTGGAACAACATACATGTATTATTCATTCTAATTCTCTACGCATGAATAGCCGGAATGGTAATTCAGTTTCTGTACATACAACAGCGATAAATACAACCACACAAAGCAATAAACCCACAGGCAAGTCTAAAAACCATTCTACCGCCTAACAGCCCAACCCGCTCACCACCTCTACAACTCCCAACCCCGCTCAGCCACCCTCCTCTATAACTTCCCACCGCGCTTACAAATCCTCCTCCACAGCTTCCCACCTCGCGTAGAAACCCTCTTCCATAACTCACCGAAAAAACCGCGATACTCCGCAATCCTCTGACCTCGCACCGCCTCTTCATCCTCCAGCTGCACATGCATTCTCTGAAACACCACGTCAATCCATAAACAAATACAAGCAGCCAAACCATACCATCTTATAGTTCATCATCAGCGTCTTTAGACGCGCATAATATTTCAGGACCAGAGCTAAGATAGCCAAAAACACAGCTGCAGAGCTAATGACAACTTGTGCGACGTCGCCGGGAGGCCAGGGTGGCGCAGTGCTGTGACATGTAGTTAGGACCGCTTGTACTAGGTCTTGGGCTATAGGGCAGTGCCCTAAGTCACCTTTAGTAGCAGTGTTTGGGCTCAGGACCGTGTGATTGGTGGACACTGCATACGTTAAGAATGGATTTGTGCGCATCAATGATACTGAATTTACCGTTTGCCATCACCGCCAGGATACTTCTCGCTGGCTATGTACTGTTTGTAGGAAGACTGTGGTAGGGAGGTAGTCGTGTACTATGGTATCTCAGACGTATATAATATAATCTATGTATTCCTTATTTTCTAGCGGTAATGGAGAATAGGAGTCCAAATGAGGTGTATAATTGCATACCCGATGTATATAATGCAGCTGACTTACACTGTTTAGATATGGAAAGTAACTTGGTCTGAGCCAATGTTTGGGTGATGTTAAAGGAGTCTTGAAGCTGGACTTTATCTGCAGTGCTTAAGTACTTACTACTAGTGAGCAAGTATAAATATATCGTGGGGGTCAACTCTTGCTTTGAAATACGAGTGGGGTAAAATTAGCTGGTTGAGTCGGTTCCTGAGCGTGAAGGAAGAGTAGGAAAGAGCGAGCGGGTTTCTGCTACTGTCGATGGGTCAGCATGGCAACACCTCAAATTATATCTATTGTATGATGGACTTCAGATTCCTAAATACTACCTCTGCCACCAAAAATTGCCTCCGCAAGTGGTACTACACGATGAGTGAATAGCGTACGATCTAAAAGAAGAAAGACGTGTAAATGGCTCCGTAGATTTCGAATCCGCTCCGTTGGACATGTAATGAAGGTAGCATACTCAAGTCTCCGGAGGGAATTACGCCTGAATATGTTACTTTGGATGCTTCTTTGACTTGATTTATTGATCTCTCGAGGCCAGAAGGCCCATATATATACAGACTTGTTTCCCATATTCTCAGCCATATTCGTCTCCATATCTCTTATCCGTTTGCATATCCGTTTGCACTGATATGAGCCGCTCTACACTGATATGAGCCGCTCTCCTGAGGCATATCTTCATACACCAACTGCATATCAAACGGACCTGAGCTGTGAGGCTCACGATGCAGGTACACATGCAACAGAATAAACGATGTCCCATTCCGAGTGATTTGGAGTGAAGAGGTCGTTCATGTGCCGATTCACATTATGCTTTTTCAATGGTTTCTTTTTGTAATATTAATCACTAATCTGTCTCGATATCGAAACAAGAGATACAACTCTAGTCTAAAGACTGTCTCCACGTAAGAATATGTTGTTACAAAGATCATTTGCTGCGCTATCGCTTTGAGGAGTGGCGGATTCAATTAAAGTGAAGTGAAATTCGAACCCCCGAGTGTGGCTGTATTTGAGGTTGTTCGCTAATTCGGGACAGTGAGAGGAGAAGAAAGGTTCCCTAGGGGTTTACGGCATACTTACTAAGTACTTTATGCCCCACCTTTTCAGTGGCTAATCGCGTCTCGTTATATGGGCTAAATTCTCAACCAAGGGCAGCGATTTAGGGTTGAGGGTTTAGTTGAGGCCGGTTAAAACGTCTGGTGCGAGACAACATGCCATTTACTGTTGATCAGCCACACGTTCATCATCCTTATCGATCTAATTCCGGAACGGTGTAAGGGTTTAAAGTGCCAGACGCAAGCTTGACTAGAGTAGCAGTCCCTGAACAGAGGTACCTTCCACCAACTCGAGCGACTGGAGGTCTTGCGGTCATCACTAAAGACGCGGACTGCATCTCGTTTAGGTTTCCGGTATATTGTTCTTAAGATGTCCGATTACATTGTCAGTACTCTCAGTCTGATGCACAAATTAGAATACACCTCACAGCCATCCATCGAACAGTTACTTGTATCGCACCCAACGTCTCGTGCTAAATTATAACCCAATGTATTTTGTCATGCGTATGGAATCCTAGCTGCAAGTGTTGCATAAATAGATCTCATACGGGCTGACGGGGCTGACTCTGATACGGGCTGACAGAGCTCAGCCGTCTCTACATTTAGATGAGTACGTACGTGCTCATACCGTATATATATATGGCCTTGTGGCCTTCTTAGATAGTAGAATCAAGCTTCTAGCAATCAGTATTTTAACAGCAAGATTTTCATATGTGACGAGTGCAACCTTGTGCTGCGGAACGTCGTTCGGGCAAGCACTATGGCGTACTTTGTAGTTTTCCTTCCACATGCCTCGTCACCGAACTCAACTCCAACAACCACCCATCCGCTCACGCCTCGCTCCCACCACCATGGCTAAGCCCATCAACCTCATCACCTCCCTGCTATCGACAGTCATCTTCCTCCTCTACTTCCTCCTACAGCGCCTATTAATCGCCCTCTTCTCACCACCCCCCCATCCACCAACACTCCTCACCGGTCACAAGATCGCCGTTCTCGGTGTAGGACATACCGGCGCCTCCGCAGCCGCCCATTGCGTTTCGCACAACAGCGATGTCACTATCTTCCAATCCTCCAACAACATCGGGCGGAATCTGGGCGCGCGTCAACTCCACCTTCGGGCTACAAATCCACTCGATAATGTACCACTTCCACCCGTCGGTCAGCTACTCGCGGGAGTATCCAAAGCGCGAGGCGATAGTGAAGGAGATTAAGAGGGTGTGGGTACGCCACGGGCTGCGGGACAAAACAAAGTTTGGCGCGAAGGTGGAGAGTGTAAAGAAGGCATCCGACGGCAATGGGTGGATTATCAGCAACGACTTCTCACTCGGCACTTTTGACGGCGTGATTACGGAAATTGGTATCTGTGGTGACCCCAAGATCCCACCCCTCCCCGGCATCGACTCTTTCAAGGAGTAAAAGTCCACTCCTTGCAGCTCGATGATGTCGACGTGCATGGCAAAGACGTAGCTGTGAGCGGGGACGAAGGGTAGTAGGTGGGAGCTCCGCCATCTAACCGGCTCGCCCGGAGGCGGAGGGGGATAAGGGCCTGTCATACTCTAGCTAGAGTAAATACAGTATGAATAAACAACAACAACAACAAGACGTAGCTGTAGTCGGCGGTGCATCGGTAGTAGAAGTCCTCAAGTTTGCCGCCAAAAACGGCGCAAAAATGTTCACTTCCTCTCACGCACCGACAAATGAATCATACCGCGGAACCCCGTCATCGACATCCTACTCTCACTCAACATCTTTGGTGCGGGAATGTAAATCTCCTACAACCTCGAATCCCTCCGCCTCTTTTTCTACAGTGAACTCGTAGACCCCGCACCCACTAAAGAAGGACTATGGGGATCCACGCCGAAGCGAAACGACTCCGTCCTCGACCAGATCCGCTCTGGAAAAGCCCGCTGGCTCCGCGGCGACACCAAATAAGTAGCCAAAGACGGAATCCACTATAACCTCCGCGCCCAGGGCGTGCCCAAAGGCGGCCCGGGCCACCACACCTTCATCCCGCCTCCGTCCTTGTCTATGCTTCCGGCTTCTCCCACCCCTCCCACTCCCCCGACTCCTTCGATCCCCTACCGCCAAACTGGTACCTCCAGACCTTCCCCCCCCGCACACCTCGACATCTGCGTCAACAACTGCACATACGTAAACGCGATCGGGACGGTGGGAGACTTCCACACCGGCGTGTATACGCGGTTGCTGCTAATGTTTCTCGCTGACCCGCTGACGCGGCCGCCGGAGGGGGCAATGAGGTTTTGGGTGAGATTCACGACGGCGTCGAAAATGCACGCACCCACGAAGCCTTTACGTATGCCGAGCTGTGTTGGTGGTTTTTGGAATGTATTATGATCAACCCATTTCGGTGGAAACGGGTGCCGTTTGTGATGTTTGGATGGGGCGGGTTAAATCCTATGAGGATTGTGGGGAAGGAAAAGGGGTTGGGGAGTGGGAGGGTTGAGGCGACTTGGTAAGGGGAAGGGGATTTCCAAGGTGGCTTTTTTGGGATGAGAGTGATTGTTATGATCGTACGGATACGGATATATAGAAAGATGAGGAACAGAAGCAGCATATACACCGGGGTTCTGGCTTGTAACACCCAATACCTCTTTCCGAAACAAATTAGTAGCTAAAATTCATAAACAAGAACAATGGATAAAACAACTGGGCTGTAGGAAGCGATCTCTTAGCTTAGAATGTTGCCAAGAAACATCATGATCCAGGTTCGGAACTTGCATTGTTTAATGGTGCTATAAACACCAATCCCCCATACTTAAAACGTGGTGTGGGAAACGCCAAGATACAGGCTCGGAGCCTACAATATTGAAGACACCAGGCTCCAAACCTGTGGTTATCGCTTTTGACTCGTCGTTCACATGGCTATGGTGGCTAAAATCACCAAAAAAGCACGAAGGGATCTAAGCCTAGATGTCTGAGCATAATGCTGGAAATACCAAGATGGAGGTTCGAAACCTGCCATATTCAATTTGCGGTGCAATAAACATCCAAACCCCGGGCGGAAAGAGGGAAGAAGGGTAGAGGGGGAGGGGGAGGGACAACGGACACTGTCATACTCTAGGAAAAGTGAATACAGTATGGTTAAACAACAATAATAACAAACTCCAGGCGGAAAGTCTGTTGTTATCGCTGTTTGCTATTTTGTTACATGCACCACCCCTTTTCATCTCCAGCGGCCGCCCAACTGGCTGTTAAAATCATCTCATGATATGAATAGCAATAAGCAAACCCTTAGCTAAGATAGCATGGTGCTAGAAACGCCAGGATGCAGGTTCAAACCTGTGGTACTCAATAATGCTACAAACACCAAGAGTCCAAGACCACAAGCTTGAACCTTGAGGTCTTTTTACTCTTCTGTTATAAAGTTGAGCTTTAAGAGTAGCCGTAGGGGTTCTGAAGAAGACTCTATGTGTCTTTGGGTCCGTCGAGGAGTTGTGGAAGACCGAGAGTTTCGGAAGAGGAGTATTCATATTCGTAGTATGTCAGTAAGTAGAAATTAAAGAAAAAGAGAAGGCAGTATTCAGTATTGAGCGAGCGTAAGTAATAATATAGCGAGGTGGTCGTAGGAGGAAGAAGTTGACGATATTGAGGCTCAAGCTGAGAGCGGGTCATCCAAACTATGTAGACGAGAAATGAGCGGGAAGCGGGGACGTTAGGGAGCTTAAAGTATTACTGAGAAGCGGAGTGTTGACATAGTGGAAGACTTTTGCCCGAGATCACGTGATTAGTTACGTTTCTCCTTTTCTCTTCTCTTGATCTTTGGATGTACGTACATACATACACACCAGACAATCCACGAGTTTTCCACGCCCACCGCTACGCATACTTGTTAACACGGAGGAGATAGAAAGGAATCAAGCAACACGCTTATCATAATCCTGCCCTTCACTCCAAGCTCTTCTCTAAGTACATCACCATTCTGCTACGCCTACCGTATAAACCGCGTAGCAACGGAATAGACGGCGCCGAGTTTAATTAAAATTTATTGGTTGAGAGCTGGATAGCGAAGTGGGTTTAACTTTGTTCAACCTCAACCGTTGAATTCTCTTCTTTCATACTCAAGCTACCTGTATGCAAATGAGATTTCCGTAGTCGACTCGCTGCTGGGCGCCCCAGCAGTCACACTGCTAGATTTTGACCAACCCTAGACTCATGAATCTCCGCTAGCAGAGGAATGCTAAAAAGCTTCACTACTAGCTGCTAGTGTATAGTGTACCCAAGAAGCGAAGCCTTCCTACTTGCTCTCACTGTCAATTTGTAGGCCATCGAAGCAGCAATAAGAAATACTTAGGTTTATAGATGTAGACTGCTTGAACTGATTTGATATCACTCGACTTGATTGGTAAGAAAGTGTTGCATGTGAGTCTTAGCATCGTCTGAAGTCTTGTATGAGAATGGTGACTGTATGAGGATATGCATCAGGACCAGGGTGATGCGTCTCATGTCAGATAGAGCATACGCGTACGCATATGGTAGATTGTACATATACGGTCTTTGGCCCTCGAGATAGAACAATCAGTACATTTTCAACAGAAAGTGTTACTTTGGATGCTTCTTAGACTTGTTGATTGACTTGATTGATCCTCTCTATCTCGAGGGCCAAAGGCCCGTATATGTATAATCTCCCATATGCGTACGCATATGCTCTGACATGAGACGCATCACCCTTGTCCTGATGCATATCCTCATACAGCCACCATCTTCATACAAGTCTTCATTCTCATACAAGACATCAGACGATGCTGAGACTCACGATCCAAGTACACATGCAACAGAAAGTATAAATTAAACTCGGCGCCGTCTATTCCTTTGCTACGCGATTTATACGGTATTTAATAAACAGAACGTTGACCCGCGCAAATGGACTGCAGTGACTCCCGGGAGTCGCAGAGTTAAACTAGGAACGAGGCTACAACTAATGTTTCGTCAGATAGTTTTGTATGGTGATATCTAATACAAGTGAGCTCGTGTGTGGAAACTACACGGTACCCCCCGAAAAATAAGTTTCCATACTTCTGCTGGTTCTTTCTCAAAGTTGGCCCGAAGGAGCCGGAGGCTCCTTCGGGCGTGTTGCTCGCAAGTTCGCCATACTTGGCTGTAACCGAAGGTTGTCTCCTCTGGCCGGGTAAATTTCGAGACTGTGCCCTCGTATGTTATAATAGTCTCCGGGGGAAAGACACGTCATGTGGCAAACTTAGCACTCGAAGCCGCCGACGCCGCACGCCGTCGCCCACAACCATTTTCGCCCACCAATGATGACCGTCCAACACCTGGCGATAACAATGGCGATAACAATGGCGATCAATAATTGCACTATTCACAGAGCTAGATGATCGTCTTGTTATATGTGTTATGACATGCGGGCAACTACAGACTGACCGCGTGCCCAAACTGAGGCAACTACTGGCAAACATTACAGTGGCAACTTGAATTTGGACGGTGAAGGCTTAATGTATAGTTAAGCAGGAATTACTGGGGACGTCATTGTATAGCAATAAAACCGGAAGATTTAAGAAATACTCTGTATGAAGCGTAAAGGTCACTCGTCAAGAAAGCCTTTCATCGCAACCCTCGGGCATTCAGTGATGTAAAACATGTCACGTGTGGCTTTTTCGTCTGTTTGTATTGTGACGCGGTTGCGGGGCTGAGTAATTCAGCCATTCCATGCACAGCCACGGCGTGTTCGCAATATATCCCCGCATACCCGAGGCAGTGAAACTTGAAAGCATGGACGCTGAAAAGTCGGTTCTAGGTATATGTAAGAGTTTGATGACCGGAAGTGATGCTCGGGATTTCTGCCGGGCCCGTTTCTGTAGAAGAGATTTGGATGCCACATCGTCATCTGACGCCGCTGTCCAAATACTCTCATGCGAAAACTGAAAACTGTCAGACCCCAGACTGTCATAGGTGCCGTCAAGCCTCAATTGTGGGAGTACAAAATCTCTTCACCAATAGGAATTTCAATCAACCAGTGAGCCGAGGTCAAGACGAAACGAAAATCTCCAAGATCGACAGCTTACTCAACTTTATATGTAGTCTAGAATCTGCGTCATTTAGTTTTGTCAATGCTCCAAAGTTCGCCAGTGCTCCAAGGCGTCATTGGAGTTGCCTCGTCTAAACCTCATCTACCGACAATCGAACTGCAAGTGCGCAAACTGATAGTGTAACAGTGTGGGGCAAAGCAAAATCGAGAATGTTCGAGCAGATCATGGAGGGGATGGGCGAATGACGAGCTTCAACATCTGTACTTATATTTCCGGGTTATAAGTACACGGTCTCGGGACTTACCGAGATGTGCGCAGGGTCTTGGAACCCTGCATATGGAGATCGAAACCCGATTTGTATAGCATGTATAGTACATATCTTAGAATCTCCAATTAGTGTAGCAGAAGCTCTCCCAGACTCCGTTGCTCGATACATGATTTTTCCATTTCGCCCACCCTCGTCTTTCGTCGATAGTCCCTTCCACCTTTTCGCTGATAAAGGTCCAGGGCTGGAAAAGCTTCTATGGGTAGTCGTACGTAGTCCTCGACCTCATTGGCTATATGCTTGTGTGGACCTTGTAGACGGTAAGCGAATAAGAGCATGGAATCCCGCGCCACCAGAATCAGCCCAACTGGGCATTAGTCTAGAGTATAGCTGCTTGGGGTCCTGAGGTGGATACTCATGGCACTGACGAAAATCCCCCACCGTTCAGAGCAGGCAGATAGTGGGCGATCGGCGGGCTATATAGGTATTAATGATGGGAAAAGCATTCTCAGCTTTCAGCGCGCCTCAACGTCAACGTCATCAATTCTACCACTTGGAAACCAGGTCCACCATACCAATCTAGCGGAAAGCTGACACTTTTTGAATAAAGCCGTTATATTAGAATGGCGTGATATTTTTTGACGGCAGGTGGTAAGATTTCGCCAGAGTCACTTGCTTTCGATTGGCTATATGCAAGACTGTTGGCCGAGGTTGCATTGCAGCCCCGAAGGCACGGACAAAGATCTGCATCACACACTCTCGGGCAATCTTCCAATGAGGGACCATGATTTACAGGTTCAAGCGAATTTGATTGGAAAGATCACTGGACTCGTCTACTGAGTAGTATCAGTCTAGGCCTGTCGGAGGTTATTCCCGCGATGGTGATCCTACTTTATATATGTACATACCGCGTTGATAATTTCAAGTCTAACACCAGGTTTCAAGGAATGTTACACTTAGCAGACTCATATGGAAGAATTTCCGTACGTACGTAGGCTAAGCTCAGCCCTCCACTATAAGCCAGCATTTCACTGTCACTAACTAGGCTGACCTCAATGCATCATACACTATTTCTTGCCTCGCAAACCGGTTTTGTTTCTCCTCATATCACATAAACGGGTTCGGGTATCTATCGATAAGTCATGCATATAAATGTCTTACCCTCTTATCCAACTCGCCCAACTTCTCACTACAACCACACGGACAAAAAGATCCATATTTGTCTGCACTTCCTGCTTTCCCGGTAGGTTTCTTTCACAAGTACAGGTATATATACCTATTATAGTATTTTTTTGATTTCCAGGTCTAATTCAACGGTATTCTTCGGCAGTTTCTCGCCAAGTCTAGAAAGTTCCAATATCAACCCAGCACCCCCGAAACCCACAAGACACCTAAGAAAACCTCTCGTCAATTTGTTATCTTTCTTATTTACACATCGTGGAGTAAGTCTTCGTCTTCGGTCCTCCCGTGCCACTTCTAAGAAGGATTTCCCCAACACATCATTGCAGCTGCTAACATGCCCTGCAGCTACGTATACCGGCCTGTTTACCCCGTATGTCCTGGACATCAGCAGGGTTAAAACCGTCAACTCCCACACGTCCGGAGAAATATCATTCGCACGGTTGCCGTTACAGTCAAATACAACGTAAGTGGACTAAATGATGTCGGCCTTCATTATGATATACTGTACCGGCAATTGACGATGATACACTCGAGGGACCTTCAAGAATGCACTAAATATGGAATAATATTGTATGGTCAGACAGTTGACAAATCATATCGTATTCAATTGCCAGTACAGTATACGGGCCATTCTTGATTCTAGGCTCAGATAACACTACTATAACTACAGAACCGGTACCCTGACGAGCAGGACATAGCTTCTATAACTGGGTCTAGAGACAAAAGCGAAGGTGGAAGGCTACCAATAGAAACCGGTAAAGCCAACGCTAATTCATACTTGTCAGCCAACTACATTATGCAGGGCCTTAACACCAGCACCTCAGGTACACATGGCCCTAATCCCTAATCCCTAAAGCGTTATCTAACTGCATGAGTACGTCATAGCGCATACCCCGCTCAGTACGAGTACTTGCATTACGCCACTCAAATCACTGGGTCCTAGCGATATTGCAAATCTGATTCTAGGCACCGTCGCGCTCTTTTTCGCAATCCTAACATATTACGGGAGGCAATGCAGGGTAACTACACCTCTCCTTGCATTCTTTAGCTTCAGTATTCAGCAACTGATATTCCATCGTAGGACTGCTCGATTCCGCTAGGGGGTGGGGGGGAATTCGAAGTGGGGCATCGATGGTCTATTGATTATCTTAAATGCGTCAAGGAGTTTTTGGAGATGGTGATTTCTGTTGCTTGTAGCAGTGTTGCAGTTATCAAGCGGGATATCAAGCGGTGGCTTGATTTCTAAGTAGCTTTATTCCCCTTAAGTTTTTATTGCTCGTATTCTGTCGTAACAGTACCATCTCATACTCACATGCATACGAGAATCCACATTTATATATCTTTTCCTCTTGACAGTTTCCTTGAGAATAATTAATTGTTATTGTCTGAAGTGCCAATCTGCAGGCGGTTATTTGTCGCTCTGAGTTGCCTCGCCGCGCCGTATCTAAGCCTCTACAGATTACCGAAACATATTCTGTATCTAATGCACAACTTTCGACTATTAAAACATATATTGCTCTTTAGCAATGGTTCTTAACTTATCTAAATTCTGTTCAGCGATGTGTGTACTTAGTGTTATGTATGGGTTGCGGCCCAACAGTCGCAGATTTTTGCTTCCGTAATCCTGATAATTCTGATTCTTCAAGTAGCCCGTTCTCATCGCTTTGTAGGTCAGTGCGGTATTTTTCTTGATTTGCCTGGTGTCGTCAGCAACGGCCCGAGATCTCCCAACTAGCTGAGCTCGCTAAGCGGACGAGGGCTGGTGCAAACGCAGCCCATGGCTCGCATCAATAAAACACTATTGTCAACTACACTTCTTGTCCTATAACAACGCATTCTACATCGGCGCTGGACTATATATTACTTGGTACCAGGGTTTGTGTGCACTTTTGAAGTACTCTCCCCCTGCAAGGTAGATCCACTGCCAGCGTTTCTCTAGAAACTCATGCAGTGAAACTTACTTGAAATAGTAAGGATGCATTCAACCATTGCCACTCGGGTACTCGAGAATACAAGCAAAACTGCCGACTGTTTTATCCGAGGCTTGTTTCCTATTCAGATGTATTCTGCATGTATTGTTTTGTTTTTTCTGTTTCAGTCTGACATGCAGGCTGAAACTTGCCACTTGCAAGGCGGAATGTTCTAGTGTTCATAATGTAGTGAAGTACTGTAGCTGGTTATTTTTTAAAGGTTGTAAATTATTTTCCGTTAGTTTTAGGTGTCTCGTGGGAGCTAAAAGCATGGTTTTAGTCTCCCTCGCGCGGCTGTGACAGGCGCGTGCTCTCTTGGGAGGTGACGTTTCTGTGGACTAGTACTTTTACGAATTAGTGCTTCTACGAACTAGCGCAAGATGCTCCGTGCTCCAGAGATACCTGTTGGATTTGCTGCAGTTTTTCATTTAGGTAACTGATCAGCTGGTGGGAATTTTCATTGGCCGTAGTAGACTTCGAGTGGTAGCTAGCAGACTAAGGAATACCGCTATTGGTATCTCTCGATCCACCTCTCTGACTTAAGTAGGTAGGATATTCGTTGTGGTAAACTCAACAAATCCACCTTTGTGAGTCAGTAGGGAATAGATAGCTGGATCTGATGAGGTGGACGCGAGGAATACTAATCAACGTATAAATCGGTTCTTTCGGACTGGAGGTGATGCATCGATGTGAGACCTGACTAGAACTCATTTGTGTTCCAACTGCATTGCGCACATGTCGGAGGCTTGGAATTGCATATTGAGCACTGAAGTTAAGAAGGCTACGAATTAAATTGTCCAATTGTCAGTAAGGAGTGCGGGGTTGCCAGCTCAGAGGTCAAATCGGCATCGGCAAACATATTCTCGCTGACGAGCACCTGGCCTTTAAAGGGGTTCTGAGGAATCATAGTACATCGTTTCGAACCCACCTCGACGCCTCTCACACGCCATTGTTTCGACCTTGAATTTGAAAAGGTATGCTGTACTGTAGTTTTGAAGCCATGTCAATTACCCCTAGAGGACGGAACTAACATCGTCAATTACAATAGAACCAGGTCACCGCTCGCACCCCTCCTCACTTCCGTGACTACCCACAACTCCACGCCCACCTCAAAGAGCAAAATCTAGTTCCATCAATCCTACCTACATCCCAAAAATTCCTCCTCGTGAGGCACCGACCGAATACTATCCTCCTCCTTCACTTGGCCCTCAGCTACACGGTGTTTATTTTGCATTCCAAGCTCAGATGATTGGTGGGTCTCCAACAGTCCTAGTCTTCAATCTAACTAACATCAGCCTATCAGAGCAATCACGGGCCGCAACGATTTTCCCACGAATTGTACAGCATTCATCCACCGCTGCCATTCACAGCGTCGAATGGCCTCCCGGAGACATTGCTCAGGTTGCGATTGCCGCCGGGACGCTATTCTTAGCAATACTGGGCCTGGTCATCAGGCATCATAAGCAGATCAAGCGATGGGTTATGAGGTGGAACCGTTTAGTACGTATTGTTTCTGTTAGCTCGCGCTTTTCACAAATCGCTTCTGCGAGCTTGTCGTCAATCACACTTTTCCACCCAAATTTTTGCCCAACTACAGTGCATAGCATAAATTTCCCACCTGTGAATACTCAGGGATGTAAAAGTGGATGTCGGATCTCCACTAATGCATTAACACCAACATATTTTTTTCATTGGTAGGCAATCTGTGATCTGTGGCTAATATGACACTTCCTAGAATTACTCTCCACCAAGACTAGTTGATGAAGAAGCAGGAGCTGAGGGGAACGAATACGAAAGTTACGAAGTGGGCCATCTCCGGGCTACGCATTGGGAGCAGGAGGTTTCCAATTGGAGTATCAGACTTTTAAGAAACATGTCTGGGTTCTACTCAACACCCAGCAGTGAGGTATTCCGACGCTTTCACCTACCAACTGCTACCGTTAAGCCTGTCGGATGGCTTCGGCGCTGGTTCAACTTATAGTTGGGATAGAAGGAGAGCTTGGAGTTGAGATAGGAGGTTTCTACAGTTTTGGAAATTCTTTTCTTAGGGTTGTTTTGGGAAAGCCATATCGGACTGGTTTCTGCGCCTGATCAACGCTGAAATCGGTTATGTTTTTGTCCTTTTTTGTCCTTTTTTGTTCTGTTTTGCGACTTTGATTTCTTGGACGATTCGATGCATAAAGACTTGGGAAGATTGGTATTATGAGTCCGGATCCGGACCGGGTCTCAGCGGGTGTACGACGATACGAAGTTACGACGATACGACTTGATGAGAAACGATGTTACGATGTTACGACTTACGATGTTACGACTTACGATGTTACGACTTACGATGCTATATGTTGCGATGTTACGATGTTACGATGTTACGATGTTACGATGTTACGAACGAAGTTACGACGATACGATGATACGAATCTCCTATTTGTACTCCGCTTTCTTGTTTGTTATTGGCAATTTTACTTTCTTTCCGTACTTTTGAAATGTTTCGAAGGGTTTACGCTCATTTCAATTTCCTTTACTGTGGGATATTCTTAATTATTTTGAATGGACATGACAGAGTCTGAATATGTTAAGAATATATTGATTGTTGTTTTTGTTCCACTCGCTAGGAATTTTCACTATGCTTGACCAGAGAACCAAAATCAATTCTGGCCTGTTAACAACTGGGCGCATATTGCCTCGCTTTCCGGCAATACGTTCCACCGAGCGAGCTCATAAGCGAGGCCAAAGTTTTGTTCGTTTTGTTTGTTTTAATCATACTGTATACGCTCTATTTAGAGTATGATAGCCTAATTCCCCTCCCCCCGGATAACCGGCTAGGTGGGGGAGACCCCCTCCCGCTACCCTCCCTTCCCCTCTAAACAAAAGAAAACTAGAATGACGGGCCCAAGCTAAAGAAAAGAAGGGAAAAGAGATTAACCGGCAGATACCGGCTGAACTTAGCTGGGCGGGAGCTGCACCGCTCCTCCTCTGCTTGTGTTTTGCCGCTACTTTCTGTTCGGAGATCCTTCTAACTCTGTTCGCTGCAGAAATGTACGCTTGCTCTCGCTCGGTGCTACCACAATCCTCGTGGGAGCGTTTGCTTGCTAATTGGCTCCTTCGTTCCTAGGAATGCCTGAGTGCTTGGAAATCCACCTAATCTCTAATTTAATGCTGTGGTTATGCAGGAGGGCTCGAGCTTCGTTATTGACTCACCGTGCCAATTGCTGGCCAGGGCCTATCTCCAGATGCGCTGCTCGTCGACCTGCTGCCTAGGAGTCACTGAAGATTATCGTTTTTCGTACTCCCTGTACCTGCAGTCGCTCCCCTTTCTTTGTCTTTTCTTTTAGTGCGATCCATATCGCCCACAACTTAACATCTTAACATCAAACACCTACATGCGCCCCTGACGGAGGTAGATGAGGAATGCCTCCCAGTTCCCCTGGCTGTCGTAGCATACAGCTGCGGCTCCCACTCTTCCATCATCTGATCGTGGCCTATACGTTTACCACGTGTTGATGTGAGCATGGTTCTCTTTTGTCCACCTTTTTGCAGTCTGTACGGCAGCATCCTTCCCTTCTATTCTCATTTTTATGGCGGGTTTTTCTCCAGCGTTCAGCCAGCTCATAGTTTCTGTCGTTCTGCCACGTTTGCACTCTTCCTTAACTACTCTTCCCACAGGGGTATTATTGATAGGGCTTCGTGCAGCATCTTCATTTTCGTCCCTTCAGATGTGTATGCTAGTCTCTCTGCGAATCGCTTCTGTCTAGTGTCCAGGAGCACTTCTACGGGGGTGAGCCTAGTCTCACGTATCAGTGGACCTCGAGGGGTTGTGAACGAGAGGCGGTTGTGGTTGCGGGGCTGGTGCTATCCATATGAGAGATAAAGAAGACGGCAGAATTAAGTAGAGGGTGCAGTTGCTATCTCTGCTGTTTCCCGAGTATTGAGGAAGGATTGAAATCTAGTCAACAGTCGAGTAGTCACTTGTATGTTCGAGGATGCAGGCCATCCGTGGAGTTTCTAGGTATTTAGAGGGTATTTGGTGCAACGAGCCGGCTATTTGCAAGTATGGCTATCTGTGGAAAACCACGAGATCTGTGTCCTCCTGCATCCGCCGACGGATGGCTTGTATATACAAAATTTGCCGGCTTCAGAGCAGAACAGACAAATTTAGGTATCACGCATTACCCGTAGAGTAGAAATACAAGCGTAATCTAACCCACCAACTTTCACCACCACCCTATCCCCTTCTCCTTCCTCCTCCTTTCCATCCTCCGCTTATACTCCTTCATCAACGCCCACCCACCCACCACGCCCCACATCAACCCACTCAAATGCGCAACATGATCCAGCACCGCCCACCCCCTCGTAATCCCAACCACCTCCATACAAGCCATAAACCCCACCACCACCTTCGCCTTAAACACCATAAACGGCAGAAAAATGATATACAACTCCGCATCAGGATTGATATACGCGTACACACCCACAACGGTACTTATCGCGCCACTCGCACCAAGACTAACAACCCCAAACTTCTGCCTCACCACATTCCACGCCAAGCTCGCAAGGGAACTGACAACAGCCCCACTCGTGTACAGCCCCAGAAACGGGCCGGCCCCGATCTGCTCGCACAGCGACGTCCCCAGCGAGTACAACACAAACATGTTCACCCCCAGATGCGTCAGCGTCTGGTGCGAGAATGCGGAGCCCAGCATGCTGGCGCTGTAGGGGAGCGCCGGAACGCTGACAAAGTATTTGTTCAGCACCCGCCAGGTGACTGGGAGCGGGATCTTCCACGCGACAAAGACAGCAAGGTTTATCCCGATGATTCCGGCGACGGTGGCGAAGGCGATGGGGACGGTCGGGAACCAGCGTTCGCTTGGTCGCGGGGTCGTGTAGGCGTAGGCGTAGTATAGGGAGCCGCCGATGACGAGGAGCGTGAATAGTGTGGGGCGGAGCAGACGTTGTGCCTGGGCTGTTAGCGGCTCCTGTGGGGAGGGAGGGGGAGGGGGGAGGTACCGAAGACATCTCCGGCGGCGCGCCGAGGTCGCTGAGTTGGCCGGCGGCCCAGACGCGTTCGCGGAGGGAGGGTTGGGAGGGAGAAAGCGGCGTTTCGTTTGCTGTGGCGGGAGGAGGTGGTGGTGGCTTTTTAGGTGAGGGGGGGCTGAAGGAGCGAGCATTATGGCGGAGGAGGGGGGTAGTGGGTTTTGGACGTGGGAGGGAACGCAGGAGTGGGCGGGGGCTGGTGGTTGTGAGGACGCGAAATGTGGTTCGGGAGAGGAAACGTCCGGCTGTGAGGTGGAGCATGGCGCCGTGGGGGACGGTGGTGATGACGACGGGTGGAGTGATGTCGAGGCGTTGTCGAGGCGTTGTCGAGGCCGTTGGAAGCCGCGCTGGTGCCTTAATTTTCTTAGCGTTACCGCGGTGCGTCTACAGGGAGATGGACTATAAAATTACAAACTCCAATTCACGTATTTGAAATGTTTGAAATAAGTTGTTTTTACAGACACCATAGCATCGGAACATCAGTAATATTTATCAGTTTCAAACCCCCAAATATTTCTTGAAACTTCAATGTCACCCCAAAGAGGCTAGCGTCTTCTATCCCTGCCGCACATCCGGCGCCACAACTCTAACCTCACCTCTTCATCATCCCTTCTCCACGACAATGCCTACCTCTCAATCGAAACCCCACCCCCTCCTCGCGGTAGGAACCCACCTGCACACCGCCTGCCTAGCCTCAAGCCTAATCCTCCACTTTCCTACCCTTGTCGGCAGCCCCTCCAGCACCCTCCTCAACACTCTCCCCATCCTCGCCCTCTTACAAATCGGCTACCTCCTCCTCGTGCACGCACCTCCCTCCACCCCCAAAAAGCGGCGTAAACCTGCAACGACGATCTCATCCTCAGTCACACCTCTCCTTCTGAGCCTGGCATTCTCGCTCATCGTCGGCGCACCCATCCTGTACCTACTCCTGGTCCTCTTCGGCGCGCCAGTGACTACGCATTTCTCGGAGACGGCGCTGACCGCCGCGCATATGGCACTACTGGCGTGTTTTCCGCTGGTATTCCAGCTTGGTGTTGATGGGGTGAAGTGGAGGGAGGTTGTGGCGTGCCAGGCTACGGTCGACGAGGCGTTTCTAGGCGCCGTTGGGGCGTGTGTGGGCGCTTGGGCAGGCGCGGTGCCGATTCCGCTTGGTAGGGTTTCCGCTATGTGGAGGGGATAGGGCTAACACGGCACAGATTGGGATCGCGAGTGGCAGAAGTGGCCGGTTACTATTTTGACGGGGGCGTATGCTGGGTATCTTGTGGGGAAGACGGTGGGATGGGCGGGGAGGGGGAGGAAGATGCCGTTTTGAGGAGATGGGGTGGTGTGGGATGGTGTATGATATGGTGTTGGTACGGCAGATGGACAAGGAGAGGTGAGAGGGATGTATAATAGGTTTATAGATGGGTAATAGGAGGCGTGATTGTGCGTTGGGTTAGAGTTCTAATGTCACAGGTGTTCGGAGACTTTGACAATGTCTAGATTTCTGGGTCGCGAGCATACGCTGCAGACGGTTACGCCTCATCGTACATACCCCATCCACTCGATAACATAGGGGCGTTCGGAAACCCGGGTTCGATTGGTGTTCAGGAGGCTTGCCCCAACCAGCTTTTAAGCACTATCTCTAGCCAGCCCAGATCGACTGTCTCCAAGTGCGCTTGATCACCGTCTCCAACTGCACGTCCAAGTGCATCTCTAAATGTTCCTGAGCGCCGTGTCTAGGTGTACTTTAGGTAGTGTCTCAGCTAGTCCGGATCGACCGTGCGTAGAGTACATATATAGATAGACATAGATAGTTAGATGCCATAATTAGTCTGATCGATACAAATAAGTCTATGCGAGACGAATAAGTCTATGCGAGATATATAAGTCTGATTGCAGGATGAGAGGAGTTTTAGAAGCATAGAGTGATCAAGAAGACCTGCGTAAGCGAGGAAGTCCGAAACTATGTCCACTTAAAAACTATTTTATAGCATCCTGAAGGTACTTCATAATCTCCAGGATATTCTCGAAGTGCCTCGCTTAGCTTCCGGAGCTTTTAGGAGTGCCTGGGCTGGCTCGGCTCACGAAGCTAATCCCTGGCATACCCTTTCTATGACGACAACGCCCCTATATATGGGGTGATTCCGTGTACAGCATTCGATAAAAGAACTTGAAGGTTAATGAATGTATTCAGAACAAATCAGAGGAGCTTGTTATAAAAGCCTATCAAAAGAGCCTGGTGCCAGACCAGTAAAGCAAATGCTTTATTCAAGTCGAATGTTAATAATTTTGAATAGTGCTCCATAAACACATGTAGGTTGATTGAACTTTCAAGCCTCCAACCGCTTCATCTCACTCTCTATCTTTGATTTACCCGCTCCGTTTTATCAGTCGCCTTCTCGACCGCTTCAATCACCATTTCCCTCATTCTACCTTCTACAAGCACTTGTAAACCCTCGGCGGTAACGCCTCCAGGTGTGGCGACTTTTTTGCTCAGCATATCTGGATGTTCGCCATTGATAACAAGTTCCGCCATGCCCTTGATGGCCTTTGCTGCCATATTTATTGCTTCTTCTCCTTCTATTCCCATCATCTCCGCACCAGACGCTAAAGCTTCAAGAAAAAGAGCTGCGAAAGCTGGACCTGCTGCGCAAAGGACTGTGGCTGCGCTCATAACGTTGGTATTGACAAACTTGACGTGCCCGATCCGTGTGAAAATCCAGCTTACAAGCGCGCTATTCTCCTTCGAAAGCGGAGGAGAGGGCTCGGCGATAATCGTCATGGATGAGCGAACGATTGCAGCAATGTTGGGGATTGCACAGACAACGCGGCAAGGCTCGTCCATTTGAGGTTCTGCTCCTGCAATAGAGCCGTAAAGCACCTCTTGCACCCTCTCAGCTGTCACGCCTGCAAGAATCGAGATCAACAACTTTCCCTTCAACGCACTCCTTATTCCCCTCGCGCCGAGGACTTCCGATAAAGCAGAAGGTTTGCAAGCTAGCAAAACCACAGCTGCCTCTTTCACGCCTCTGAGGTTCTCGTCTTGCAATATGGTGATAGAAGAGAGATGTTCAGGTAGGGATGACTGGATTCGAGCTGCAGATTGAGAGCTCCGAACGCATGCTATGAAGCGGGACGGCAGACGTGGAAGAGTCGATTCAGGATGCATAGAAGGTGAAGGTGTAGAGAGTGTATTTTCCATAGAGGAAAGAATGCCAGAAAGAATGGCAATACCCATTGTCCCTAATGGAGGTTAATAATGGGGGGTTGGGCGGAGCAGGAATCATGACGGTACCACAGCCTACAATGGTGAGAGTGGGCCCGGAAGAGACGTTGGCAAAAAAGGTAGTAGACATGATGCTCGTTAGTGGCGTTATGCTTTTCCTTGGTTGTTGATCTGGACTGTTCAGCACCTTATAACAACGAGGTCCAAAGGAAGAAGTAGATAATCGCAGACCTTGACCATATGTTATTAAAAGCAGGTCTGTCGAAACGAGCAAGACTAGAAAGAGACCCACCCTATACAATGGTATGTGATCGTGTGGGCGAGTGACGCGTTGTGCGTTGAACACTTTTAGTTCGCGAATGTTGGCAATGAACAGTAGAAATGCATCGCACTCTTGATCCACTCTCTTATATATAAGAAAAATCTTAGAACCCCGCAGTATGCCAAGATTCTGCTTCACATTACACTGCGGCCAGATGTTTCAGTCATATATTTAGCTTGAGGAATACCCTTGTTGCACTTCTCTCTATTATTACTTTGATGACAGTAGGCCTTGAAGTGGGCGTTGGTGCCTACGTAGGCACCAACGCAGCTACGACATCATGGCGAATCACGTCGGTTTTTTTACTAGCCTGGGCGGTACCGGAATTCACTAACACAATATATTTATATTCAAAAGAAGTCCACCTGCTTAGAACAATGACCCTATTCAATCTGCAGTAACGAATCTTGACACTTTTTTCCAACTAACAATCTCAACGTCGCGTCGTATAGCCGTGCTCACTCCTACATTTCGCATCCTCAAGTGCCTTCTTGAGCCCCTCCCTATCCCTCGGAATCAATCTGACCTTGAAATCCTTCGGTATAGCCACCATCGCATCCTTTGCGCTGTTGTATTCGATATAGTCGGTATTGGGCGGGAATTTCTCGCTGGCAACAATCTGGTAGCTGGTGATCAGACGGACAAGCATAGTGTAAAGCAACCTGTTGGCAATAGTGCTGCCAGAGCAGGCACGCGAGCCACCCCCAAAAGAAAGGTGCTGAAGGCCAACGCTGGGCCGCTCTATCGGAATTGGAGATGTTGCGTCGAGCCAGCGAGTCGGATCAAAGTTGCGAGCGGTGAGGCCGAAATGGGATGTGTCTAAAAGGTTGTAAAAAATGTCAGTGATTGTCGACAGAGATGTCAGATCTGGGAGTGTGTGCATATAGAGAGAGGCATTGAGGTGGAATTCAAGTGACAGAGTGTAGCCGCACCGTGATTAGCTGCCTGCGCATTTACCAAGATCATCGTCTTGGCGGGAATGATCGAGCCGTTCCAGTTCAATTCTGAAGTAGTCCTGCGAGGTGGGATCATAGGGGTGACGGTGTAATAGCGTAGAGCCTCCTTGACGATCGCTTTAACGTATGGCACTTTCTCCTCTTGATAACTGGTTTGCCATGCCTCGCTGATATTGGGGTAATATCTTTTAATATCCTCGTATGCTTTTTCTTGGATCTTTTCACCTTCGAGTGTTGACAACGATCCAATACAAGAAACCAGAGTTCCGGGAATGCTTTCGAATCCACCAGAGACAAGGGACAAGCAAATAGACGTAACCTCCGCGCTGCTTAACTTCGAGTCCACATCTTTGAGAACGGTCGATGCGACGCAAGGTCTATCAGTTTCTTGTTGTATCATATCCTTGACAGTACTAAGGAGTATATCCAGGTATTTGTCTCTTCTAGCGCGCAGCTCCTTTCCGCGACGGGTTTTTTCACTGTTCGGGAAATAGCGCAGGATTGGAACGTAATCCTGATAGTTCGCTGATGCAGATCGCAATAGGGAGATAGCAGAACCAACTTCCAAGATCTCTCGTAGCATATCATCATAAACTGAGTCCATTCTGATACCGTACCCAAGCGTTAAGGTTGTGTTTAAGGCATAACGCTGGAGATAGGGTTTGACGCTGATCTCGACTGTGCCGAATTTGCTATCTTTCTCTATATCCCTGATAACGCAGTATGACTCAAAGTCAAACATCTCAACATAGTTTTTGATTGCACGCCGACCTAAAGTTACTGCTGCGGCGTTTCTCTTCCTCTTGCACGATTCGTCCCAAGGGCTTGACCCAATGGTGAATCCTTGAGTAGAGGATATCACACCGTGAAAAGTGTACAAAGTAGGTCTATCGATCACGTTTGACTGATGCCCGATAAGCATACGTCGACAGTCCTCGAAGGAGTTGACTACTACTGCTCGGGTATTGCCCAGGCGAATTTGAAAAACAGAGTGCTTGTACTGATGCCATAACTTTTCGCATGTAGAAGCATGATCTTCGCCAAGAAGGGGGAGATGACCGACAAGAGGAAGTGCGTTCGGAATTTCTGGGATGCCTTTGATTCGCTTGATATCGGTAAAAGTAAATGACTGAGGACCGTAAGATCGTGTTAGCGATATAGAACATCTGCTCAAGTTGACTTGAGGTCGAGAATAATGTCCTTACCCAGTGTAGATACAAAAGTAATGCAGCCAGCAGCATAAAACCACCGATGAGATGACTTGTTTCAAGCCCCATCTTCTGTAATATGAGATCACTTTGAGAATTGCTTGAAATAGCTAGAAGCTTATACTTCGTTCCTTTATAGCCAAACTTTCTTCTGCGTGAGAGTTAGATATTGCTAAGCCCTGGAAGATGTTTTGTCTTTGAGAGGTATCAGATTGCGAACTCGAAGCTTGTCTACGGACACCGATATTGTTAGTCTCTAGGTTTTGCGATTGTTTTCTGGGTCTGCCTGCGTGCTGAGAGCTAAAGAAAGAGAATGGCGTTTCGAGGTGGTATTCCACGCAATTATGGTCTTTACTAGTGGTTATTGCTTATTATTCTATGATGCCGCGTCGCCGAATATGTCGAACCGTGAGAGTAGCACTGCTCTCGGTATTTTCAACCTAAGACTATGCGTCTAGTCGTTGTTACAATGGCAGTTGATCAACTCCAAAACTTGTGTATGTATGTGGTGTAATCCGGATATCTACTGTTAATACAAGGATTGCGATCGGATGATGCGGATTAAACAGCGCAAATGTGCGCATACATAGGATTTGACAGGGTCTCCATTCCACCGAACCGACATAGGAAGTTCTTTTGTGCGAGCATTGATCTGTATGAATATCTGCATGCTGTCAGAGTTGATCAGTGCTTCTATTTCCGAGCATCAGTATGGCCGCGGAAATGCTGTAGGGGCTAGAGGTGCGATAATGCCAATGACGAATTGGAGGCTATGACGAATATTACTGATCTTCAGTGTTGCAACTCGGTGAAACTACTTTGCCTATGTGGTTATTCGTCAACGTATTCTACACAAAAGTTGAAACTCGTCAGTGCCTCCAGTTCGTCATGGGTGCTGTCGCGCCTCTACATGAGGTTTAGTTCTAGCCCAGCCATACATAATCTGCCGGTACAATCTATCGTGAAGTTGGGGCATTTATTGTTCCAACATATTGGCTTGGCATTTTCAGGCGGTTGGAGTGGTTGGAGGTATTCGGGATACATCTGAAGTGGCCTTCTCAAAGCCTCAATGAAGTATTCTAGATAGTGGAAGTTACGTTTACGCTTTGTATGGAATGTGATGCTGCATACACTCACACTGTACTGCTGATATAACTCTTAACGAGTCCTAATATCTGCTGCACATAACTAAACAAATCTCGTTTTCTTAAACAATTGTTGAATTCTTTCATATTTTAATAGACGGACAAGCAGATACACAAATTGAACTTCAGTATGTCCTTCCCCTCCGTGTAACCCCTGTAGAGATAGAGACAGCCCATCCATGTAATTTCATTCTTCACACCTGACAACGTAAGCGAAGGACCTGGAAACATATGATTTGATACTACCGTTTTTTGAGATGTCGGCTATGTATCCAATACTGCAGGAAGCATTAATACAACACCTTTGTCCTTTGTTGTTGGTACTCCAATGCAGTCATTTCTTCGTATGCCGCCGGTCTCCCCGGCACTATGAAGTCTGGTAGTGGGCCTACTGATGTATTACGATCTGCCTTGAAAAAGAATATACACGAGTATCTGTCCGGGCAGATACCCTCCTTCTTGTCCTTCATCGAAGCTGGAACAGAAACTTGGTGGACACCCGCACGTATAACGTCGTTGGTCCATCGCTGGAAGGTGTCGCTAATATTAACGACCATTTCAGTTGGAGAATCGGGGTCGCCGGGAGTAACAGGCACGAAATTCTTCGGAGATTTACGGTCTTGCAGCTCGAGCCCGCCAACCGTGTCCTGGAAAAGAAGAGTGATAATGCCGAAGTCGGTATGTGGCCAAGTGCGCTTGATTTTACCTTTGCTCAAGGTCACCAGACTGACCTTCGGGTAGTGGTTTAATCGTATCTCGCTAGCTGCAGGAATGCAGCGCGAAACAAATGCACCCGGTGCAAGCTTCAATCCAATCTCCATAGCTGCCATTATTTGTAGGCCCACACCTTGAAGAATCTCATAGCACTTCTCCATCAGCGACTGGAATCCAGGTAAATCCTCTTCGCGGGGCCATTTGTTAAGATATAGTTTGTCATTGGCCGGACCAGCGTCGAAATGCTCCTATAAATCAGTTATTGGTAAGATATCGGCTAATTACCAAGATGAAGATCGGAACTTGCTCTCTCATCTTTGCCCAATTCTCCATTGAGATTTCCCTCCCAGAGTCTTGACGTCTGCTCAGAACCCGCCCAGCTCCATCCTCGCTGTGGGTGAGGACCAGGGACATTGACAATCCGCGATTTCGCTTCTTGTGGCAAGCTGAAAAACTGTCTAGTCTGTATAATAACCGTACGTGAGCACATACGTGTAGCTTCAGCGGTGACTTCATACCGATTCGAGGAAGTTTTGGACCGTCCCCTCGGGCACTCCATGATTGATAATCTTCACGAACCCATGGTCTCTGAAACTGTCGACAAGAGCGTTGCTGAGCTCAATACGCTCCAGCTCAGACCCGCGAAGGAACTTGGAGAAGTCAAGTGTTGGAAGCTCCATTTGTTTTTAGCGGACAAGAGTATACCGATTGAAGAGTTTAAGCCGCTGTGAGAGGATTATGGAAATGCAATGGATTCACTCGATCGATCGTTATGGATTGTATTATAACAAGAGCCATTCACTCTTTTGTATTGTTTAGATGACTGTCAAGTTCCGCGAATTGCAAGCGTGGATCTAAGTAAACTTGCATTACCAATCAACCTTCTCCAAAACGGGGTGATTGGCCTCAGAATTGGCATCTGAAGCTCGAAGAGTGCGAAACTTTTACGGTCGTAAAACTCTCAACTAAATCCCGGCAGTTCTAGGCTCGATCAGGTCTCTGTTGCTGAGTTGTCGTCCGGGGCCAAATAACTTGAGTATGTTGGAACAAATCATTGAGACAGTTTCAAATGACTTCAGTTACCCACATTTAAGCAGCTCGGCAGTTACAGAAACCCGTAGTTGTCGGTTTGGATTTCCGAATCAACAAAAGAGTATATTTGTAGAGCTATTATTCGCTCACAGAAGTCAACAACAGCGGTATGTAGACGGATTCGTGAGCTATTCTGAGACAATTAAAGCGAACGAAGTCGACTAACGAAGCCAGGTTTTCGCCATGTACCCCATATCAATCAAAGCTTGCATTCTGTAGAGTCATTACTGACGCCTGAAAGTCAGCTACAGCCAAGATGAGAAGGATTTGTATCTCTAGATGCATGTGAGGTAATTTGAGTTTGTTACAGGTTAGGCTAATTATAGAGTAGAAGTACATCATCGATAGCCTCGAAGTCTGATCAGACCTTGTTAACTTGCGCAATTTTGAGCTTGTTAACTATGCGATGATCTTATTACATGTTACAGCGGTTTGAAAACTTGTAGTTATTTCTTACTTTTTGATACGCATGGATATAGAGTTTGGACTTGGCTTGGCAGGGGAAACGCCGTTCTCTTTCATGCGTTAACCTACAGGAAATATCCCACAGAATGTTGTCTGCAGCGGTAGTAGATCGTTCCAAACGTCTGAGGCATATTTCGCCATGATGAATGCTTGATTTTTGCAAATATCGATGCCCATTGGGTGTATATTCAATCGCTATACTATCTCTAATCGATCACTTTTACACGGCTTTGCGCATACGGAATATTCCAGCATTCCCTCTCCTAGTGGACGAGGTTATCGGAAATGGAAAACCGTAGCCTAGGGTTGGATGAACCCAATAGTCCTTATACTATCCATAGCAAGTCATTGAGTGGATGGGTTAGGGTTTTTGAGTTTCCGGTAACTTGTAAATCAGTCGAGCAATAGGTATCAGCTCAGGTTCTCAAGCCCTATACACTGGGTTAGACGGGGAAGTTGATCAGACCTGGTAGTGAGTGAATCAGTACTCTAGAAGTCAATCACACCACAATTATTGCTGAATTAGGTCAACTCTGTTAGCTCGCTTTGCATCACTTAGTTCACCTCTCTCTAGAGATTGTAGCTGAGAAACTATTGTTGATAACCGGTGGTGGGACGGGCAGATTCACTTTTAAGTACTAATCCACTTTCATGTCTGATTCATTTCCCGCCCAACACGTTCGATTAATTTTTCCCATGCTTACTAAAAGTCAAAAACGAGCTACAATTATTCAAACGACATACTAAGACCAGAAAATGAGTTTCGGCCTCCCACCCGTCTTCGCGCCCGATATCAACCCAATGAAGCTACTGAGTGTCAATCTCGGCCTATACGACAATCCCAACTCGGGCATAGGCTCTACTTCCACCTTTTCCACCTCATGCATGTTCCTCGAATTGAAGAAACACAAAGCCCCTGGTGTCGGCTCTACGTAGGCTTTCCGTCTTCCTGCCACCAGCTCTCGACTATAACCATAGGTTTCCGGATCTCGGAACTTGAGCGCTTCCTCTGTCCACTGAACGTCGTGAACGAAGGTACGACCGCCTTTTACAGGGGCTAAATACAGGTTGAAAACAATCTGGCACTCGACTTGATTGATGATCCAGTCTTCAGTAATCGAGTCCCATGGAGACCAGTCGCAATGAACGTGTGTTGCATCGTTTAGGGCACGGAACACCCCTGAGAAGTACCTTTTGTTCGGACCTTCAGTAGCAACTTCAACGTCCCAGTCCGGAACAAGGGTGGCAATTCGGTCGACCACTTGGCTCCAAGCATTGATACCGATTTTTTTGCCCAAGGTAGTATGCAGTTCAAGCCATTTATCAGCTTCAAGGAAGTATTGTTCTTTTTCTGGGGTATCATCAGCTCTGAAACACATTGTAAAAAATTATAAGACGTACCATTCGTTCTGTTTTTAAAGTCCTTTGCGGCTTGTGCTTGGTATTCGAATTGAGCGACACCAACTTTGGTCAGGAGAGGACCAGTGTTATGTTTGTAGGGGGTGAGCTTCGGGCTAAGCTCCTTTTCGTACTTCCAAGCAACTTCAGGGGAAAGAAAGCCTGGTTCTTTAATGAGGGGGGTTTTGCCGTAGAGGAGGTCAAGGAGGTTATTGCGTGTTAGAGGAACATCAGTGGTCCTCTTCCACTCGGACTGGTACGTGGACTGAGGTGATAGCTTCGTCGTAAGTAGCTCGGCTGTCGAGGGAGTCGCATTCGCCATATGCCTGCTGAAGAGACTGGGTCTCAGCGAGATGGACCTGGTGAAAGAAACCCTGCCCATAGTAGGTGCTTGTTTGTAGAATACAGACCACTGCAGTGGTAGAGAAAGATATTTATGCCAGGTTGTATTCGATGTTATGCACTCAATCAAGAGACAAGATTAGCTCAGATGGCCCTTGCCATGCACATTCACAATCAAGAACGTCTGTTGGCATTGCCGGGCACATTTTACCCCTAGCATTGATCACTGAGCATGATAGTAGAGTATTTGCTACGTTCCACCAAGCGGTCCGAATGTTTCATAAATTACCTTAGAAAGTTCTTATTATACCACCCCACCATGGTTTGTTTGTAATCATATTGCATTCGGCCGCTAGCGGCCATGGCATATCCCGTACACATATCCTCCCCGCTTCTTCCGTAACATAAAGAAACAAAAGCAAAGTCGCAGGTCCTCTACTCCAAAACAAAAAGAAACCGCCAAAAAACAACATCAACTTTTACTCCCCCCCATCACTCGACTCCTCGTGATCTGAGTTCTCCGCCTCCTCCACCACTCCGCTAATTCTGCCGACATCTGTACGAAAAAGAAAATCTAACAGCGCCCGCGAATATTTTTCCTCCGCAAAAACAAGAGACATCGGCAAACTAATCTTCGGCTTCTTCATCACTTTCTCAACCCCTTCATACCCATCTTCCCCCTCTTGTCCGTCAACACAAAGCCGCTTCTGTTCTCGTTTCCATCTTTTACACCACTTGAACAAGTGGTCTCTTGTCTGATATTCATGCCCACACCACCAGCATTTCATATCTCTTCTTTTTCTGATGCGCCTCAAGTATTTCCCCAAAAGAGCATGTCCTGTCTTAAGTTGATAAAACCTAGCTGCAATCGATTTTTGGGATTTCATCACCGCACTGTTACCCCCCCTCTTCACCAAATCATACCGGTAACTGTGCTTCGATTTCTTTCCCATCTCCTTTATTTGCTTCTTGCTTTCGTCCCATTCCATCTCCGATAACCGTCGACCAATGTGAGCAAAAGATATATAATTTAAATGAGGTAGCGGATTTTGCGTTTCCGTATAACTTCCGCAATACTTATATGCCGCCTTTGTCGCTTGTAGGTCCGCTTCTTCGTTGCCTTCAATTCCCTTATGAGCAGGTACCCACCGGTACTCCACTTGGATATTCTTGTCGGTCAACTCGCTTTCCCAATTCATCGTCTGCAACGCCAGTACTTGTCCGGGTCCTGGTTCGTCCGATTGTATTCTTCTTAAAGTCGCTTGGGAGTCCGTAAAAATCGTCACCCTCCTTGCTCCTTTCTTTTCGCAAATCTCATCCGCAATTTTCACTGCTTCCGACATCGCGTACATTTCCGCGTCAAACGCTTCCTTCTGTCGGCCTAGGTGCACCCTCCTCTTATTCCATCTTTCTTCTGTCCATACCACTGCACACCCTACCCACTCATCTTTCTTTCTCGATCCATCAGTCCAAAGAACTAAGTCCTCTCTCTCCTTTCTCGCCTCTTCCAACGCTTGTTCTTCTTCCTGAATTATCACTTGGCCTTTCAGCCTTTTCTTTATTTCCGGCAATGTGGTCCTCTCATAACTTCTCCTTTCGAGAGGATAATCCTCCGGGATCAACTCATCAATCCCCTCCACCCCCCGTACCACATTCCCTTCCATTTCTATCATTCTCCCTCCGCCTGTAGCATCGGGCATCATCATTTGCCTCATCTTATACCGCCTAACTCGGTTATTAAGAATCGCATTTGCCGGTCTAAGTCCAGCATCATTCATCAAAGCTCCTTGAGGTGTCGTCCTAAAGCATCCGGTAACTCTTCTGCCTTGTTCGTTCAATATCTTTTGCACCTCATTCGCTCTATTTTGTTGTCCCTTCCACCACAGTTCCGCTCCATATAACGCAACGGCCTGTACTGCAGCGACCTGAATTCGTTGGCATCCTTCCGGGTTTAATCCTTTCGTATTCATCAAGGATCGTACCCTACTTTGAGCTTTTCTTGCTTTCGCAAACATTCATTTCGTATGGTCATTCAGAGTTAGCATACTATCCAGCCATACTCCCAACCATTTCGTCGCTTCTTTATTGTATGGAACCTCATGACTTCTGACCCTTATCTTGGCCTTCATCTTCGGTTCCTTATTGTTTCTCCTTCGAGTGAACAATATCGCTTCGGTTTTTTCAATGTCAAACTGACAGGCGTTTTCCTTCGCCCAAATTGCTGTTTCCGCGGCGCATTTCTCCAATCGTTGTGTGCATTCCCCCACATCTTCCCCTTCCACCACCCATGCCACATCATCGACAAAAGATATACCCTCACTTCCACACTCTGTTTCTTTTTCCTCAACTGTGCCGAACAATCCCGAAAGATATATAACGAAAAGTACCGGAGACACTGGCGACCCCTGCGGAACTCCCGTTTCCACATCCATACTGTCCCCCTCCTTCCCGTCCATCGACATAATCACTCTTCTTTCTTCCATAAAACTTTCCACCCATCTCACCAGATCGGCTTCAAATCCCATTTCTTCCATTCTCTTTATCAAGTTCCCCTTCGCCACATGCGGGAAGGCTCCCTTAACATCCATTAACAGCACTGCCGCGGTATTCCCCCTTCCCCACGCCTCTTCTACTCTTCTCATCAACCTTCCAACCGCATCTATTGCTGACCTTCTCTTTCTGCATCCAAACTGTCCATCATGAAGTAGCTGCCTTCGCTCACACTCCTCTGCTATTGCATTAGCTGCTACCTTCTCGACAACTTTTCCCAGACAATTTAACAACGTTATCACCCTGTATGCCTTGGCGACTCCGTAATCTGGCTTATTCGGTTTCGGTATAACCACCCCCTTCGCTTCCTTCCAAACTCGCGGGTGTACCCCTAACCGAAAAGACGTTCTGACGATTGCAATTATTCTGGGAGCATCCCACTCCCACAACAACCTTATCGCCTTAAACCCCAATCTATCCGGACCAGGTGCTTTCTTGACTGATTGATCGAATAGAGCCAATCGGATATCCTCATCAGTAATTTTCTTCCACATTCCCCCCCCCTCTTTTTGGGCCTCTCTCTCCACACCCTTCAAAGGTCTTGGGAACGCTTCTTCTTTTATTAACTCTGCTTTGTCCTCCCAGGATTCCGCCACCATTCCATCCCTGGATTTTAACGTCTTTATCATTTGCTGGCCCCCCGGTTTCGTATACCTCAAGGCCTGCCATACCTAATCTCTTGTAGCTGAAGCCAGAAACTCCTGCCACATTTTCGTTTTCGATTGTCGGATTATCCTTCGGACGTTGCTTCGCTGCTTCTTAACTTGTTGCTGCATCGCTTCCCCCCTTCGTCTGGCCCTCTTCAAAGAGCCCAAAATCCTTCTATTCTCTGCGATCTCCTCATTCCACCACCTCTTTGATCTCGCACAAACTTTGACTTTTTTGCAGCACCTATTGAGATGATTAACGAAATTCCGCTGTATCCACTCAGCTTCCTTCTGTAGTTCTTCTCCGCTGCTTTTCTCGGTCAAAACGGGTCTCTCTGAGCTCTTATCCTTCCAATATTTTTTGGCTTTTTCGTAATTTTCTTTTTCCTCCTCCGACTTGAGCCCATCAATATCCCATCCTGTAACCTTTCTCGTTACTTTGACTCCTTCCCCTTCGTCCCATCTTAGGTGGGCACACACAATCGCGTGATCCGAAGTAGTTGCCAAATCTGTAGATAACTCCAAATTGTCTGCCATTCCGACTTTCGTTATGAAAAAATCTATTAGCGATCTCGAAATTTCGCCGTTTCTCGTATTCGTATGGGTCGCTTCCCCATCGGTAACGTCTATCAAATCATACTCATCTATAAGATTCGTTAGAAAGACTTCATCTCTTTTTGGCGGGCACTCTGGGTCCCATCTGTCACTGTGAGCATTCCAATCTCCTCCCAACAAAATCCTGGAATGCCCCATAATCTCTGCCCATCTTGCTGTCTGCGCCGGTCTGCCTTGACTTCTCACCCCCTGCACCTGTCTCAGCTGATCGTACACATTCACCAATCTCATCTTTCTTCCCAAAGGATATTTTATATCGAACACCTGTACATCTCCGTCTCCCCCCATATCCACTTCCGAAAATTCCAGGTGTGTATCTCTCCGTATTGCGGTCATCGTTCTTCCTCCTCTGACCAATCTATATCCTGGGTGACTGATATTGTATCCCTCCTTCTCCGCTACTGGTTCTTGCATCATCACAATATCAGCCCCCCAAACAATTCCTTTTTCCAACGCAATCATCGTCGCCTCATACCCCCTGCCACAGTTATGCATAACGCACTTCACCATTGCTTCATAGGGGGTTCGGGGGTCCCTGCGTTAGAGCTTTGCTCGGCCGTTACCCGTGTCGAAACAACTTGAACTTCTGGCTCTTCCACTGTGTGTTCCTCTTCCGGAACTTTCTTCTCAGCTTCTGCTGTTGATGGTCCCTCATTTTCAACATTATCTGGCTTCTTTTGCTGATCTGTAGTCACGTTTCGGCGCTCCCCCTCCCTTTCCTTCCAGGTTCGCCTTTCTTCTCTCGCCGTCTTAATCGCTTCCTGCTTCTTAGCGCAAGCATTCGCTTTGGCAATATGGTTCCCCTTGCAGTTGACGCACTTGTCGACGTTATGGGTGCAGTTCTGTCCTGCATTAGCTTTGCAACCTACCACGTTGCACTTATGATCCTTCGTCAAATGCCTTCCTGCACACAACATGCATGCCGGCATTCCCAAAGATCCACACTTCGCATCCACATGTCCCCATCTGCTGCACACTCCGCAAAAGGAATCCGGACCAGCTATCATAAACTTCTCCACATCATACTTCACTCCAGCTGCTCTCAATCCTCCTTTCAAAACTTTTTCAGCCATTTTACTTCCCTTGACTGCAAATACCACCGAAGATGCTTTCTTTCCTTCCCCCTTCTTCTTCTGTACATCTTTCGGCCCTCCAATCCAGCTAATAGTGAGGGGCAACACCACCCCCTCGTTCTCAGCCTGCAATTCTTGTCTCAATTACTCCAGTCCCCCTCCCGTCTTCTTTCCCAAATACCTGTCGAAATTGACACCATGCATCTTCACTTTTTCCCAAAGCTCATTCGTTTCGATGTCCACAATTCCTGCGTCCACCTTCCTCGCCGCTTTAATCACAATCTCCCTATACCTAATCAGCATATCGGCCGTTGCACCGGGAGTCGTAATTGTGGTCATGCATTCCCGGGTGTTCTTCGTAACCCCCTGAATGCGCACAAAGTATGGGACCATCGCCTCGAAAAGTGCTCTATTCACCTCCGACGAAATATCCAAATCTTTCTTTTGAGAAAGCGGGAGCCCATTATCTCTCCTAAAAGTGACTCTCCTTTTCTCCATCGAATTATGTCCTGGGGGGACTGGCTTCATCTCCTCCTTCTTCTGTTGACTTCTTCTCACCTCAGTGAAGCCATCCCCCTTCTTCTGTCTTTCACCCTGACGTTGTTGTTGCTGTGCTTGTCCTGGTTGTTTCTTTGGTGGCGGTGGGGCTGCTGCTCTCTGCGCCCACGTCTCCTTTTTCTTTTCTTCCGGCTTCTTAACTTCCGGCTTTTTAACTTCTGGCTTCTTAAGCTCCGGCTTCTTAGTCCCAGCCTTCGGTCCCTTTGGTACCTCCTTTACCTCCGGTTTTTTCACCTCCTTCATCTTTTGTTGTGGTACCGCTGGCACCACCGGTTTCTTCTTCAAAATCGTAACCTGCCCCACCTCCAGACGCGGAAACTCTTTCAAAACTCCTCCGGGTGCAATTACCGGCGCATGCTTGGATTGCTCCAGCGCTGGCTCATCCACCTCCATTTCTGCCCGGATCGCTCTTTCCACCTTCGCATTCTCTTCTTCCGAAAAAGTCACTCCCGGCTCAAATTCAATATCGCTCATATCTTCCTCCTCAGGGGCGGCTTCTACCTGTTTCCCCCTTCGGATTTCATCCTTCTTTCGGCTTTCCTCAGCCATATCCTCAAATCTCTTAACCACCCTCTCGGTTAATTGATCCACCATTTTTCCCATGCAATCACTCATTGCATTTTCAATTGTCCTGGCCATATTCACCGGTGCAATCTTGGCCAATTTTTTCTCGATCTTGCTTAACCTCTCATCAAGCTTTCCCGCCCTAGCCTCGTCATAATCCCGACTCAGCTCCACCTGTTCTTTAATTTCCATACTAATTTTCCTCGCGCTTGTCACCGCCGCATCAGTATGGTTCTGTCTTGCTGCAACGTGTTCGGCCTGCTCCCGACACCACCCTGCATACTTCACGTCATAATCTTCTCTCCCAACCATAAAATCCCTCAACCCATTAGTGTTCCGAAGATACTCACCAATGAAGGCCTCCAGATTAGCTGGCTCCTTCTCATTCGTCAACCGCTCTGCAGGCTTAACCCAATCAGCCTCCAGCCTTCTCCTGCTTGGCGTCTGCGGCATATTCGGGATTGGTCGTTCGGGCGTTACCGGCCTCCTAACTCCCTTCCCCTTATTGCGCTTTTTTCCTTTCTTCGTTGGCGTCATATAGGGTTCCTCGTCCCTCCACTCCAACTCAGTCATCGCTTCATCACTAGCGTCGCTGTTGTCGCTAATTTCGAATTTTCTCGGAATGGGTGTGAAGACTTTCCGGGTCTCTCCCATCCCCTCCTCTTCGCTCTCCACGGTCGCATGTTGACTTTCCTCCGACTGAATGTACTTCCGTGCAATAATCCCCGCACCTTCTCTGGGCGTCATAAACGGATCCTCAGGAATAGCGCTCGGTGGGAAGCCCAAAATGCTCCCCTCGTATTTCGTTGACTGTTGCTGGGTTTGCTGAGGAAAAGAAATCTCACTTCCTCCATAATCCGTAGTAGGTGGTGGCGATGAGAGCCTTGACGATCCTTGACTGTCCAGGCTCCTACTTCTCTGTCTTCCGCTCCTTTGAGTGCTCGGAATCGTATAAACGCGAGGTTGTTTGTAAACCTGGTTGCCTTCTTCGTCCACGCTGCTTCCTCTGTGCACCGTAGATACCATCTGGCTCGAATGTCCAACCGCCTCTTTGTTGTGCATTCTTGCCGCCTCATTAAAAACATCTCTGGGCAAGACAATCGGTCCTCCCAACGCATCTTCCATTCCTTCCTGAGCGATCTCAGAAGTCGTAGCTGTTCCGTCCGGATCCCGTTGAAGGTTCCTCGCAATACGCATCTGTGCTCCGATTCCGCTGGAAACACTTTCATTTGAGCTGCCGAGGCTATCGGCGATAGCTTGAGCTGCTTTTTCGTACTTATCCATCCTTTCCTTGGCTGCCTGGAAGGTGGATGTCTTTTTTGCTCCGAAGAGGCTCATTTTGGCTCCTAGGTAACTGAATTCAAAGAAAACAGCTGAAAACCGAAGCGAAAGTTTTCTGACGATAATAGATTTGATTGGACGATAAGGGTCTTGGCAAAACTAAGAGGTGGTGTGGTGTGTTGTCGGAGGTGTACCCCACCATGGTGCGTTGGTTATACACCGCAAGTCCCAGATGGGAAACATACTGGTAGTGGCTGAACGTCCTCTTTTGGAAACTGGGTCCAGAATTCAGCTAGCTACAATAGCTGCCGATGGATCTACCGGTGATGCAGCCCTCTTCCATTGATAATAAATAACATCTAGAGTGTTTCGAACGCTTGTGCTAGTATCCCATTGCATTTACCCTACAACACTTAGCATTACCAATACCGGCCCCAACTTTGCGTTTGAACTTTGTTCATCCTCGGCTCTGTTCGTCTCACATAGCCCACGCAACTTGGTCTTTCCATCCAAATCTCGTGTGCCTCATTTATAATAGCTCGCAGCGAAAAATCGATAGAAAATTTGCTACCTGGAGAACGCAACGAAAGTTTGGAAAGATGCCACAATCTCCGGAAATTATCGATGCAAACAGTGGCAACGGTATCCACAGAGTTGGAAACGTTACGAATGGCGCTGAGAAGGTCAGTGCATGGCAGCAACCGGGCCCGGCAGCATTTGATTTTCGCAGTAAGTTCCTGCGGGTCCCTTTGCAAGGCTTAGTAGTGCTCATTCTTAATTAAAGGCGACATAACAACTACTTCCACGCCAGCGATGCTATGTGCGATAAAACATGCAGGCGTGAATGATGGCTGGAGTGGAAGTGGGGCCGCAAGCTTCGAAGCACACGTCGCCCAGCTAGCCTCTCGCGAAGCCGGAGTATTCATGATCTCTAGTACTATGAGCAACCAAGTTGCCATCCGCACACATCTTGCACAGCCTCCTAATGGTGTGATGTGTGATGCGCGCAGCCATATAATCCACCAGGAAGCTGGCGGTGTCGCAAGCATGTCTGGCGCACTTCCCCAGATACTACTGCCCAGCAATGGACTGTACTTGACGGTGGAGGACATCAAGCGAAAGATTGTCCTTTCAGACGGCAGCGACGCGTGCACCTGCCCTACACGATTGATTCATCTCGAAAATCCGCTCGGAGGTGTTATTATGCCTCTCGCAGAGCTACGTCGAATCAAGCGGTTTGCGGAGGATTATGGGCTCAAAGTGCACATGGACGGCGCCCGGCTCTGGGAAGCGGTTGTTGCTGGGGCAGGCAGCTTGCCCGAGTTCTGCTCCGAGGTAGACAGCGTAAATCTGTGTCTGACAAAAGGATTAGGGGCGCCAGTGGGTAGCATTCTGTTAGGCGATGGGGAATTTGTGAGGCACGCAAGGTGGGTACGCAAGAGTATCGGCGGGGCAATGCGTCAGCCTGGAGTTGTTGCTGCGGTTGCATGGGCTGCTCTGGACGAAGCTTTTGGGCGGGATCCATCCGGACGAGAAAGCTTGCTGGGGAGAAGCCATCAGCTCGCGAAAAGGATGGCGGACTATTGGATTCAGCTGGGGGGAAAGTTATCAGTACCGCGAGAAACAAATATGGTATGGCTGGACTTGGAAGCGGCTGGTATCAATGAGGAGGCGTGGGAGAAGCAAGGCGAGAGAAATGGGTTGTTGTTGCATTGCTCCAGGCTTGTTATGCATTATCGTGAGTTCACCGAAACTTGCTTGCAACAGTTCCTCCCTTGCAATTGCTAATGAAGTTTATAGAGATCTCCAACGAAGCCATTGAAAAGCTGGAAGTTTTCATGAGGCAAGTCATGATGGAATCTGATAGAAAGGGTCACATTTGCAATGTTATTCCTCGCAATGAAGCTGTAGCAAGACTAGCGGCCTCGATGAAAGAAGCCATGACAATTTCCGCACTGCAAAAGTTGCAGCAGATCTAGATTAGTTTTGGTAATTGGTTTACTAGTGTTAGGCGAGAATTTAGCAGTATATTTGGGACAGTGAGGGCAAGCAAAATCAATCGGTCGAGTATATTACAGACGCCTGATACACCATGAAAGCCTACATGCCCTAGTTCCAACTTCTACGGTGCTTCCTAGAGCATTAACGTAAGTTACCCGGAAGTCGGCCATTGCAGGGAAGTCGGCCGACTGAGCGGACACGCGCGAAGAAGACAATTCTATCGATTTCACCACCATCAAGCATCCTATCATCACCAAACTTGAAAGAGA